>ENA-ORUF01000237-ORUF01000237.1-human-gut-metagenome-genome-assembly--contig:-NODE-237-length-85453-cov-3.879072_pt1 | contig 85453 bp, 53 predicted proteins | sample MGYA00242077_ERZ509203 | MGnify/ENA primary metagenome ERZ509203 (study PRJEB26280, sample SAMEA2338834) | human gut metagenome | biome: human gut; feature: human-associated habitat; material: faeces... | reverse complement strand
GCGCTTTGTCCGTTACCATGGCCTGTATGTACTTCGCCCGCCAGAGGTGAAGACGTTGCTTCTTGCTGCCGCGTTTCCTTCCACCAAGGTCCAGGTATTCCATGACAATGCAGTCCACGTCATACTTTATGGCTGTATCCACGATGAACCGGACGGTTTTGACCGCAATGTCATCGTTAATGCCTTTTGCCTGTTTCCAGAGTCCCGGTGTTTTACGGGCACAGAGTTTCTGTGCGTGTTTGATGTGGCTTACCGCATGTTCCAGGGAGTCGTATTCTCCCGGAAGGGAAAGAAATTCCCTTCCGAGGACCGCGCCCTCCGGAGTCATGATGCTGCACGTACACGCACTGTTGAGCCCTAAGTCCACTGCCAGGATACGGGTGTGCTGAATTTTTGTATCCGGAAGTTTGACTGCTGTCTGGAATACAAAGTCCAGAAACCACTTCTTTCCGCGTTTCTGCAAAGTCGGGACACATTCCCTGTAGTTCTTACAGTGACGGAGAATGTAATCCGCATCACTCTTTCTGAGATCTACCAGAACCCAGTCCCAGGTATTACGGATAAAGACCTTTAAGGCTGCCTGGTATATCCCGGTACGGATGAACATGCCGGAACGGTACATGGCCGGATACACAAAGCCTGTCTGCGGCAGCGACGGTTTCGCGCCGCGTTTTGCCGGGTCCGCTGCTTCCCAGTTGGTCAGGTTGCTGTGGTAGGAAGATACCTTGCCCAGTGCTTCCGCAATGGCCGCCCGCCGAAGGTAGCTTGGGAACTTGTAGAACGCGGCCGAGAAATCATATGGCACTGCTGGATTCTGCCTGGTCCTGACAGTAAGTGATTCCACCAGGTTTACCCGTTCCTTCTGAAGCTTTCCGGTGGATATCAGGTTCCATTCCGTAAGACAAACATCCACGAAGAAGGAGACGGCCTGACGGTACAGACGGACGGTCTCATCGAAGATATGGTTAAAGCCTCTGGTTCTGACGTGGTATGTCATACTGAGTTTCATGCGGCAACCTCCTTTCCGAGAGAATTATGGCAGGAAAATGCCGACTTTCGGCATTTGCGGCGTCTTACTCACGACTGAAGTCACGAGAATGCGACGCCGGAACTTTCAATACAAATATGAGAAGCCAAGGCATGGCCCAGGCTCCCCATATGTAAGATTGAACGGTTTAATTCCAAATATCTGCTTCCTGATCACTGTAAAAATCATAGCCGTCACGAAGCCTGTCTTTTTCCAGCTCCCGCAGCATTTCATTGTCTTCTTTTGAACGCAGACCGTATGCCGGAGCATGGTCGTAATCCAGTCCAAGTACTTTTTTATGGATTGCCGCAACCTCATCATCGGTATATTCTTCTTTGTCAGAACTTTCGATTTTCTTGATTGCTGCAATCACAGACTTTGTCTGTTTTTGTACCTTTAAGCTGTACAGTACTTTGTACTTACTTAACATTGTTTTATCCTCCTTATACTCGGATGCCTCATCATTGTTTCGTGAAAATTATGGCAGTGGATAACCGTAAAAAGAGCCGCCGGGTTTCCGGCGGCCCTATAGCAACACTTGTGCGCAAGCTGTTTAATAGATGTGGTTTGCCAAGGCATTGATAGAATTATCCTTGGTGCCCTGTCCGATGGCATTAAATTTCCACTCACTGCCTTCACGATAGATTTCGCCGAAGATCATTGCGGTCTGATTCGGGTAGGAATCAGTTAAATTGTATCTGCACATTTCCTCGTGTCTGTGCTCGTCCACCAGGCGGCAGAAAGCATTTTTGATCATGCCGAAATGCTGGTGACGCTGGGCTGCCTGGTAAATGTTTACCGTAATGACAAGACGGTCGTACTCCGGCGGCAGTTTGCTCAGATCGATCATGATCTGCTCATCATCGCCATCGCCGTCGCCAGTCAGGTTATCTCCCATGTGTTTGACCGCGCCTGATGCATGCTTCAGATTTCCAAAATATACAACATCCTTGCTGGATTCCAGGCGTCCGTTCTTTAATAAAATCACGGAAGCATCACAGTCGATGTTATGGGTACTACCTCCGCCGAACCCGAAAAGCCCGTGCTTCTTTACCTCCGCTGCGTCCCAGCCGAGTCCTACCATGATCTTACTTAATCCCTCACGATCCTTGGACAGGCTTACTCTCTGTCCCTTCTGAAGATTTACTGACATATCTTTTTCCTCCCATCAGTTTCTGTTTTTTATATAGATCCGCAGGATCCTGTTCGGTTCCTGCGGATAACTTTTTCTCTCTTTTTTACTCTACATCGATGCCGTAACGTCTGCACAGCCCAGCCAGGCCGCCCTGGTATCCGTCACCGATTGCGTGGAACTCCCATTCGCCATCATGACGATACAGCTCCGCCATGACTACCGCAGTCTCAATGGACGCTTCCTCATTCAGGTTATAACGGGTTAATTCTGCTCCGTCATTTTCATCCACAACGCGGCAGTAAGCATTTCTTACCATACCAAAGTTCTGACCGCGGCGCTCTGCATCGTCAATCGTGATCGTAAAGACGATTTTTTCGATATCTGCAGGAACTTTTGACAGGATCACCTTTACCTGCTCATCGTCGCCGTCTCCATCACCGGTGCGGTTATCACCCATATGGATAACAGAACCGGAGGGATGGTCAAGATTGTTATAAAAAACAAAATCCTTGTCCCTTCTGCATTTTCCGTTTGCGGCACACAGGAATGCAGATACATCCAGGTCAAATGCGTAGCCGCCTCCCTCCTGTGCATCCCATCCCAGGCCTACGGTTACTTCCTTTAATGACGGACGCTTCTTTGTCAGGCTGACTTTCTGGCCTTTTGATAAACTAACTGGCATATGTAATCTCCTTTCTATTCTTTCTATACAGACCCATACATAGAGTGGGTCGCACCCGCAGGAACACACTCGGTTCCTGCGGATAACTGTTTTTCCATTGTTGTTTCTTTATACTTCGAGACCGAAATGAGTGCAAAGTGCAGCCAGACCGCCCTGATAGCCGCTTCCGATCGCGTTAAACTTCCACTCGCCGTCATGACGGTAGAGTTCTGCCATGATAACGGTAGTCTCGATGGAGGCATCCTCGCCCAGATCGAAGCGCATCAGCTCCTCACCGTTATCCTCGTTGACGATACGGCAGTAGGCATTGGATACCATGCCGAAATTCTGGCCGCGGGTATCCGCCTGATCGATCGTTACGGTAAAAGCGATTTTTTCGATCTCTGCAGGTACCTTGGAAAGATCTACCTTTACCTGCTCATCGTCGCCGTTACCATCACCGGTACGGTTATCACCCATATGAATGACTGCGCCGGATGCATGCTCCTTGTGGTTGTAGAAAATGAAATCCTTTTCACCGCTGCACTTTCCATTTGCTCCGGTCATAAATACGGATACATCCAGGTCAAAATCATGACCGCCGTCATAGCGGTTAGTATCCCATCCGAGTCCTACAAGGATCTTTTTTAATCCCGGGTTATCTTTGGTCAGATTAATCTTCTGACCCTTTGCTAAACTGATTGGCATCTTTTAAAGCCCTCCTTTGTTCTTTGTACCGTAATTATGGAAGAGTTTCTGCCATTATTGGTTTTTTGCGGACCATACCTTATTTTTTCTGAAGCGCGCGGTATTCCTGTTTGATTGCATCCAGACGTTTTGCGTCCTCAACCCGTTTTGCCCTTGCGTTTTCCTGAATCTGTTTTGTTTCCTCAATGCCGTTTACAATGGTTCTCCAGGTGGTTTCCAGCGTCTCGATCTTAATAGAGCTGCCGGATGCGAGCTGTGTGGTCAGTTTGCTCTGCTCCACGGTATTCTGGGCATTTTTAATCAGCATTTCGTTTGTTTTAGCATCCAGCGCCGCCATGGATTCTGCCTGGATCCGCTGTCTCTTTAACATGATTGCCTGCGCCAGTGCCTGTTTGAATACCGGGAGGGTAATGATGAAGGCTGAGTTGATCTTGCGCACCAGGTTCATATTGGAAAATTCCATGGTCTTGATCATCGGAATGGACTGGATGGCTACGCTTTCCGCTGTCCTTAAATCCTGTGTTCTCTGTTCCAGGAGCATCAGTACCTGATTCAGATTGGAGATTTCAAACTGAATGGACTGGTCGCCGGATGCTTCCATGTCCTTTTTTCTCTGCTCAATATAAGCTTCGATCTCTTTGCAGCCCTGCTCTCCTGCCAGAATGTACTTCACCAGTTCGTGGTAATAACCGACATTGGCTTCAAACAGCTGATTGAGTCTGCCATTGGAAGTTTTGATCTCCTCTTCGTACTGCTTCAGCTGCACATAAATCTTATCCACTTCCCCGCCCATGGTGTGATATTTGTCCAAGATCTTGTCGAGTTTCTTTTTGGCATTACCAAACCATTTTTCCAGAAATCCCGGATTGTCCTTAATCTCCTCGATATCAAACTGAGACATAATTTTGGATAACTCTGCAAGCATCTTGCCGGAATCATCAATCTGATTCATGCTCATGCTGTTTAAGACCACATCGGATGCCTTGGAGATCTCTTCGGCTACGGAAGCGCCGAATGTCACAACGGATTCCATGTTATTGACCTCAATGGTACTGACGATATCGTCTACCTCTTTGGAACCGACCAGTGCTTTGGTCATATCCTGCCTGTCTGCTGCGATGTCATATTCCTTGACTTCCGGAAGCTCCGGAGCTGCCGGGGCGATGCCTGCTGTGGTCTGTGCCATGGTTTTTTCTGCTGTCTTACTGAAATCTACTGCCATTTTTAAAGTCCTCCTAAAAATTTTCTGAACCACCCTTTGGTGGCTGTTTGCTGAAATGTTGTAAAATCCGGTATCCGCAGATCATACTGATACGGGCCGGACTGGTATTCCGTGATCTGAAAATCGTTCCAATATCGTTCCACGCACCGGTATCCGGTCGGAATGAAAAACAGGATGTCGAATCCGATCAGATGAAGCAGCGCTGCCTCAATGGTGTCCCGAAGCGAAAGCTGTGTTTCTCCGGTGATCCGATAGATACGTTTCGGATTCTTTTTTGTAAAATCAAAATTCTGAATCAGCCGGAGTGTTTCCTTATCCAGACTGAGTGCTGATGCCACAATCGTATATTCTGTCCCGTTCTCCCATGTGCCGCGGATCCATCCGGTATCCAAAAGCTGCTGTGTCTTTTTTAAGATGTGGTTCTGCACTTCTTCTCGAAGAAACCCGTATGGGTAATCCGGGCTGTTTTTCATGGACTCTGTTCTGAGTTTCTTATTTTTTAAAAAAGCGGTGACGGGGATCTGCGCGCGTCCGGCTGTATCATCTGACATTTTGGGAATCTGCCGGATGACCTGTGTGTCCGCGGTGATGAGACGCTGGACCTTTTTCCAATACTCCTCCGTGTTGCTGTCCTTGACGCCGGAAATTTTTGCAAGGAAAACCGGCATCCGGACATTTCCTTCCGATGAAAATCCAGGGCGGTAACGAAGTTCCTGATCCCAGAGAATCGGGATTTCTTCTTCCATGGTCTGCAGGATGACGGAATCGGCCGTGGCAAACTGTTTTTCCCGGTACATACCGGTATCCTGGTACAGCCTGGTATCCAGTTCCTGTTCCGCGTGATACGCTACCGTTCCGATTTTCCCTCCTGTTTCTTCCGGGAACCATTCCATGCGTGCGGTATTGGGTAGGTGTACTTTAAAAAGTGCGCCGGATTCCGGCATTCCACCCTCTCCTGCTTCCGGGCGGAAAACAACCATGTCTACTGGAAGCATGGATAAAAGCCGAAAAAAGACCGCTTCTTTTTCATTGACGCTGCCACCGAAACGATAAAAGGTTGCGACCTGCGGGAAGTGCATGTCTTTCCATAAGCGGTACGCATATGAACGAAGCCAGCAGATCATATAAACACCAAGAGCTGTCAGTCTGCCACCGTTCATTCCGCCAGCAGCCTCTTCTTCCATCGTGTGGCAGAACGCATCCCTCACCATTGTTTCCAACCGGTTGTTTTCCGGAAAACTGAAATTTCCAGCCAGAAGGCGGAATAAGGGACGACCGGAAAGTGCCGGGTCACGCTTGACTGCAGCAATCGCTGCGGCATCCGGTGTAGGGAGAGATTTATTTACAATAACCAGTCCATGTTTTTCTGACTTTCTGCCAGCAGCCAGCCTATAAAGCGTTTCCTGGTATGCGGCCGGAGAATCCACTCCTTCGATTTCACAGAATGCGTTGTAAAAGATGTTTTCTTCCTGACCGCGTTCTTTGGCTGGTATAGAAAGATCGTGAAAAATATCTCCTGACATCCATGCGTTTGTGCATGGAGTGGGATACATGGATGATTGTGGTATGACTGTTGACGAAGGAACAGTAATTCTGCGCTTTTTCACAATTTCGTCCATGATGGAACGCACTCCGAATTTATCCGGGAACGGTTCTGGGTTGGTCGGGACTATCTCCAGCGTTTCGTCTTCTTTTGCACCGGATGTTTTAAAAAATGCATCACGGTCACGGGAAAGGATTACAACGCTACATCCTGCAAGGCACAATGCCCGCAAAAACAGAAATCCGTAGGTGGAAGGCTCTCCCTCGTACAAAACCGCGGAGGCATTCCCATTCTGTTCCATCAAACTTCCAAGGCGGTAATACATCCAACACATGAATTTCACGAATGTGTTTTTTAATGCACCTGCAGTTTTTCCCTCTTTCTGCAGTTTTGTAAACATTCCGAGCATAGCCTCCGCAAGCCGTTCTTTTTTATCTGCCTTGCATCCCGGCAGCAATTTGCCCATTACACACTGGAAGAATTCTGCATCCATACGAAAGTCCTGCCCGGCTATTTCCGTATAATATTTCAGCTGCTCCGGTGTCGGGTTTACCAAGCCTCCGGCGATGATAGCTCCGTTTTTCTGTGCTTTAATACAGTATTCAGTGAGAAAACAGTTGGCATCTTTTCCATATCGGCATAGCAGGCCAGGAAGTTTACCGGAGGTGTTTTCTACGGATATGAATTTTGTAAATTCTTCAGGTGTCATTGATGCCATCTGGCTACCCTCCTTTCTTCTGATTGTTACGGTGTAATTATGGACAGGAAGCGCCCAGAATTGGTTTTCTGCCGTCTGGGTGAACAACTCGGTCATTGAATAACCGAGGCTTCCTGCTTAATATCCTAAAAAAGAAAGACATGGACTTGCCATGCCTTTCGAATATTTCTAATCTTTCCTTGCAGTAAACAAATCAGTCCTTTTTCGTGGTGTACTGCTGATTTTCGGCTGCAGCCCTCTTCTCAGCACGGTCTTCGAGCAGGATTCCAATGGGTACGGCGAGAGCCGAACAGAAGCTGATCAGCAGGCAGTACCAAGTGAAGCCGTCTCTCATGACTGAAGTCACGAGAATGCGACGTCGGAATTTTTCACCAGTTTCATCGGCGTCAGGTTCAGTGCCGTAATTCTCGGTGTGCGGTCGATGATTATAAGAATTTTGTGGCAGCAGCAAACGTCAGATGCGTCGCAGCTGGCTTAAGCTAGTCCACTGTTTTTTTAAGTCCCGCATGATTTCGCTGGAAATCTATGCAGTGGGTGGCTGTCTGCTTTCTCATGAGCAGTTTTCTAATGTTTTTTCGCAATCAGCTTGCGCACCACATCAATCGGAATGACCATAAATGCTAACATCAGGCAGATCATCCAGGAATGGGCACTCAGCCGTTCTACACTCAGTACTTCTCCGCCGAAAGTTACAAACACGAACTGCATCAGGAAGATTGTTCCCATGACAAGCAGGAAATTTTTATTTCGTCCGATATGTTCAAACGGGTTGACGTGTTCGGTTCTGGCGTTGAAGCCGTTAAAAGTAATAGCCATCATGAAAGTTGCGAACAGAGCAGATTTTAAATAAGTGATATCCACATCCCCGAACAGGTTTCGAACCGCCGGGACAAACAGGATGGACAGGCAGATGCCAGTGATGTAAAAAGCGCCGATCAAGATCTCTACCATCATGTTTTTGGTCAGGATATTTTCACGCCTCGGCACCGGTCGTTCCTTCATATACTCTTCCAAAACCGGTTCACTTCCAAACGCGATGGCTGCTAGAGTATCCATGGCAAGGTTGATCATTAAAAGCTGGGTCACGGTTAAAATGACGTTTTCTCCCAACATCGGGCCGATGAAGCAGGTCAGAACTGCTGCTACATTGACGGTTAACTGGAAGATCAGGAACTTACGGATGCTCTTAAACATGGTACGTCCGTACAGAATCGCCTTTTTAATGGATGCAAAATTGTCGTCCAGGATGGTGATATCACCGGCCTCCTTGGCTACTTCCGTACCGCTTCCCATGGCAAAGCCAACATCCGCCTTCTTCAGTGCCGGAGAATCATTGACCCCGTCGCCGGTCATTCCGACTACTTCGTCCAGCTCCTGTGCCAGTCTGACCAGACGGCTCTTATCGGTCGGTAAGGCCCTGGAGACAACGCGCAGATGCGGCAGAATGGCTTTCATTTCTTCATCGCTCTTTTCTGCCATTTCCGCGGATGTCAGTGCCACATCATCAGGGTCTGCCAGCAGCCCGGCTTCTTTTGCAATGGCGCATGCAGTTTCTTTCCGGTCTCCCGTTACCATGACAACCTGGATTCCGGCACGCTGCACTTCACGGATGGCATCCTTGGCTTCCATTCGCACATTATCCCGGATACTGATGATGCATACCAGGGTCAAGTCTCCTTCGTCGGAATCTCCATTTCGTTTTGCCACGGCAAGCAGACGCATGGAACGTCCCGCCTGTTCATTCATATAAGTATCCAGATAAGCACGTTCTGTCAGTTGTTTTTCCATTCCGTTTTCATCCAGATAGGTACGGCACCGCTCCAGAATTTTTTCCGGTGCACCCTTAATATAAGTAACGGACGCCCCATCCTTGGTAATGGTAACGCTTGAATATTTCTTTGCGGAATCAAATGCATTGAACCGGCTGACATCCTGTTTTGCTTCAAAAGAAGTCTGCTTTGCATCCATCAGGAATGACATCAGGGCGCGGTCTGTACTGTTACCGCCAATAATGTTTTCTTCCGAAACGGATGCTCCGTTATTGATGCCAATGCCGATGATAATATCTTCTTTCAGACTGTTCCCGATTTCCGAGAATTTGGTGAAGCGACGCACGTTTCCGGTTGTCATTTCCGTTACTGCAAGTTTGCCTTCGGTAATGGTTCCGGTTTTATCACTGAACAGGATACTTAAACTTCCTGCTGTTTCAAGACCGTTGATCTTATGTACCAGGACATTATCCTTCATCATACGGATGCTCTGGAAGGATGATAATATGGACGTCAGGGACGGCAGCCCCTCTGGTACTGCGCATACAATAATGGTCACGGCGGTGGAAACCGCGGAAACAACCAGGGAAAGCCATTCATGCCAGTTATCCGGAATACGTCCGGTTAGTACATTCTGCAGAAGAATGGCAATCATAATACCGACGGCGCCGACATAGCCGAACTGGGAAATCTGCTTTGCCAGTTTTGCCAGCTTTACCTGAAGCGGTGTCTGACGACTCTCTTCCTGTACTTCCAGCGCAAGCTGGCCAAACAGAGTCGCATCGCCGACAACCTGCACATACATGTGGGCTTCTCCACCGCACACTACGGTGCCTCGATAAGCATAGTATTTATTTAGCAGATCTTTTGTATCAAATGACTCTCCGTTTTTGCGCGGCTCTTTGGTCGCTTCTTCGGTCTCGCCGTTTAAAGCCGCCTGATCCACTTTAATGCTGCCGTCAAGGATGATACCGTCTGCAGGAATTTTATCTCCGGCCTGCAGATATACGATATCTCCAGTCACTACATCGCTGACATGGATTTCCTTCATGTTGCCATCACGCAGTACCTTTGTTTTTTCCTTGGCAAGCTCCGCTTCTTTTAAGGCAGCTGCCTTTTTCTGCTGTTTGTTTTCACTGATGGATGAGACACCGTTGGAAAGAATGATGGCAATCACAATCCCAACCGGTTCATACCAGTCTGCTTCCCCCATGAAAAACATGACGATTTCCACAACCAGTGCCACCAAAAGGATCATGATCATCGGTTCCCTGAACCCTTCCATAATCTTTTTCCAGAGAGATTCCGGCGGAATCTGCGTAAGGGCGTTGCTGCCGTTCGTTTTCCGGCTTTCTTCCACTTCTTTTTCTGTTAATCCTTTGAGATCTGACATATTGTTTTTTCCTTTCTTATTTTTGATGTAAGAATTATGGATGTGATTTTGCAAAAATTGGTCAGAACAGGAAAATCCCCTTCCGAGAGGGAAGGGGATCCTGTTGAATCTATTATTTCTTTGTCTGTACAACACCGTTTACGGTCCACTGACCCTTTTCATTGACGGTATAGCCGTCCGGGGTTGTGGTTCCCTTATACAAGCGCCCACGTTTTCCGTCGGAAACCTCCTGGAAGTAATAGCATTCGGATACGCCGTCTCCGTTATCGTCAATCCAGGTCCAACCGGTGAGCATACGTCCAAGGGTGTTATCGGATACCGGGTTCAGATAGAAGACATCTCCGTTTGCGTCGATGTACCAGCCGGTGGTCATAACGGAGTCCCTTCCGAAATGGAACCAGTCAAACTGAGACTGTCCCTTGGAAGTATCCGCATACGGATTCAGGATTGCGCCCCACTCATCCGTGTAGGTATGGTCAGTGGAGAAGAACCAGCGTCCCACGTTATCGCGGAGCCATGTACCGCCCTTGACTACATAGCCAGGCAGATTCGGTCCGGTTGCGTTTTTGGTTCCACCCGGTGTGGTAGATTTGGTGGAACCGCCACCGCCGCCACCACCACTGTGGGAACCGCCGCCTCCGCCTCCGCCGGAAGTGGTATAGGTGTTATCCACGTACTTGATGTTTAATTTCACGTTGCACTGATCGGCCATGCGTCCGTCCATGGAAGAAGCGGAAATCACAATAGCGCCGGAAGTGATCGCGTTGTTTGTGCTAGTCCAAGCATGCTTTAAAGCTTCCTTGATAAGTGCATGTGCATCACTTGAGAACTTACTGCCCTGTGCCTGTACCACTTTGCCGTTTGCATCCTTATCGGTCGGCAGTACCAGGGCCAGATGTCCGTTCTGGTCTACAGATAACAGACCTGCGTCAGAAGTTGCCCACTTGAGGCCACTCTCATTCGGATTTGCGGAGTTTAAGACCGCGGACAGATCCGCTGCGGTTGCTCCGGTCACAGTGTATGTCGGGTAGCTGCGGTTTCCGGTTGCGGTAATGGTTACGTCCATGTTCTTCGTATTCTCGGACATTTCCACATCCTCGTACTGGAAGTTTACGGTTACGTTGGTATGGTCTTTGGTTCCCATATCGCTGTTTGCCGCGATTGCTGCTACCTTCTTCTGGCCGCTGAACTGGTGTTTTGCAACGATATCAAGCTGCCACTGTGCGTCCACAACAGGCTGGATGTTTCCTGCGTCATCCACGGTCAGGATACCGCTGTCTTCACTCTGCCAGGTTACCTTGTTGCTCTTTCCAGGCTCCACAAACGCTTTCGCATTAATCTTGCGGATATCGTTTCCGCTCCATACATAAGACGGATTGTTGGTTCTGGAAGTCTGGGTCATGATCAGGCTATAGGTTTCCGCAGTCTTATCCACGATGACCTTATCATAGCGGAAGTTTACCGTAATCTGGCATGTATCTGCAGTTGCTCCGGTGGTCGGGTGCTTTGCAGTTACGGTCACGGTTCTGCTGCCGGAATGAGTATCCTCATTGTAATCCTGTGCTTTTGCAATCATATCCGCAATCCAGGTATCCTTATTGACGCTGACGCGGCCGTCTGCATCCACAGTCACAATATCCGGATCGGAAGTTTCCCATACAGGAGTAACATCCAGGCCGCTTTCATCGGAAATGTGTGCTTTCAGCTGAATCTTATCATCTCCGGTCCAATGGGACTTCACACTGTTGGTGCGGGAATCATCTGTGTACACCACGTCAAAGGTTTCCTCGTTGGACTCCAGTACAGATTTATCGTAACGGAAGTTGATGGTTACCTTATAGCTGTCGGATGTGGTCTTGCCATCCACGGATTTGGTTGCGGTTACCACGCCGCTTACGCTGCCGTTTGTCTTGCCGGAGGCAATCACGTTATCCCACAGGCCCTTGATTGGCACCAGATATCCGTCCTTGTCTACCTTACAGTAGTCCTTGATGTCTCCGGAAAGCTCATATACAGCATCGTCCGCTTTGACGCCCTGGCTGGAATATGTGGTGTTGGAAAGCTTTGCGATACCATAGGACCATTTTCTGGTTCCCGGATTGTTAATGCTGTAGTTACCCTGAGTTGCCACAACACCGAGTGTGATCTGGCGATCCTTTACGGAAGCCTTTGCGGTATCGTAAGTATTTTCCGGTGTGGAAGCAGTGATCACATCCGGGGATGCCTCGTATCCTTCCGGCAGCGCGGAAACGGTTGCTGCGTCCATATCAACGCCGTCATAACGGAAGTTCACGGTTACCGGAACCTCGGAAACGGAAGAGCCGTTTGTGGTCTTTGCCTGTACCTTTACGGATACGCTTCCGCTGTTTCCGCTCTTGCGGTTTGTCATGATGTCCTTAATCCACTGTGCTCCCGTCTTGGCGGTAACGCTCTTGGTGTTCTTGTTGTCGGTATCTGACAGGGTAAGGATGGTGGTATTTACACTTCCGTCTTCATTCAGTACGGTAAAGCCTGGGACCTCACTGGTACCGGTTGCTGTTGCGGTTACGGTCTGCGGGTCTGTTCCACTCCATTCGCCTGTTTCACTCACGTCAGTTCCCGCCAGGCTGGTGCGTACGTTCTGGGTATAAACCAGATCAAAGTCCAGGTTCTCCTCGTCGCTGCTCATGGAGCCTGCGGTAAAGGTGACACGGATCGGCACGTAATCTACCTTGCTGTTGTCACGGGTGGAAGTTGCCACCGCATTCAAGGTGACAGTCACACCATTTAAGTTGCCTTTGGAGATCTGATCCTGAATCCACGGAGAGTATGCCATATCAGAAGAATCACTACTCTCTCCATATCCACGGACCGTAATCTGCCCGCTTACCGGATCGATATCAAGCACATCATACGGGTCAAGGTTCGGCTGTGCGGTAATATCGCCATTCTGTAAGGACCAGCGTACCTGGTTGTCGTACGGAGTATGCACACCGTCTGTCGGATCGTAAACCGGGGAAACGGTTGCAGACAGCACCTCGCCGATACCGCCGGAAAGCTTGCTGTTTAAGCCGTTGGATACAGAATAGAGATTTCTTGCGGTTACGTCGGTTTTGGAATTACCCTTAAAAGTATAGATCACGCTGTAATCTTTGACATTACTCTTATTGTTGATCTCCACCTTTGCCGGCATGATCTCGGTCTCGTCCACGGTTTTAAAGTTGACGGTTACAAGGCAGGTGTCGGTCGCGGAGTTGTTGTTCGCATCCTTACCGGTTACCTTGATGAACTTCTGCATGGAATAATCCTTCTGCGGAATCTTTTTGTCTTCTTTTGTGTATTTGCTATCCTCGGTATCCGCGAGGTTCTTGATCCACGCGTTATCGCAGGAGGAATCATGCACACCCTTTAAGAAGACTGCAGCATCCTTATAAGCGTTATCGCCAGTTCCGGTTACGGATACCTGGAGAGTGCCGTCATCCTGTTTATCACGGTCACTGTCTACTGCGGTTGCCTTTGCTTCTGCGGTCATCTCGCCGCTCTCATCCAGATCATCTTCCTTTACGGCAGTCATGTACCACGCCACATCCTGGTTGCTGAAATAGGACGGGTTGAAGGTAACGCCGAGTGCCGCGGTTGCCTCATCAGCGGAATCCGGACTTTCATTGTTGACCGTGTATTTGACGGTCGGATTTTTGCGGTCGCCGCTTAAAGTACGCACTACGTTGTAAGTGATCTTGTTTCTGGTCAGTGCCGCACCGGTAACGGATACGGAAGTCTGATCATCCACATTAAACTTAATGTCAACGTCAGTGTAGCCGATCGGAGGATTGGTTTTGTCCTCGGAATCATCGACCTGTGCTTTGGCACTGATAACGGAATGATACCAGTACGGAGATTTTGTGGACATATTGTCCTTGTAACCGCCGTCTTTCTGCTTATCCGCAAGCTCTTTTGCCTTATCTGCGATGGCGGAATCGGACAGGTTGAGGGTAAAATACGCACTCTTTCCGTTGGTCAGTCCGCTTTCCACGGTCATGTTGGAAAGAATGTCGTTTGCTTCATCGTTGCTGGTAGACCAGCTTAAATTGAATTTATCGTTGTCCGCGCCGTTTACCAGGGAATTTAAGAAGAAACGGTCTTCCTGGTTTACATGCTCGGTGCCGTCCGGGTCCACGGTCATGATGACACGGTTCTCCCAGCGATTACCCTTTGCATCGGTAATGATGGAAGCGGAACCGTCTACGTCTTTGTTACCGTTATAAGCGGTTACCATGTACTTGATGGTCGGTTTTTCACGGCTTCCGGTACGCTGCTGGGTTACCTCGAACACGATTTTGGATGGGCTTAACGCAACAGCCTGCGATACCTGCTTATAGATAGCGCCAAGGGTTACGTCAGAATCCGGCATGGTGAAGTAATAGCCGGCGCCTTCGGTGATACCCTCTTTCACGGTATCGTCGGAATATACATAGAACTCGTCGTGCTTATGGTAATTGATGTACGGGTTATTTGCCTGGGTCTTATCCATCTGGAAGTATCCGGTGCCGTCTGACAGGGCCTGGAAAGATACATATACCTTATCGCCCGGTGCAAATGCACCCAGATCCTCGCTGGTCACATGCGGTTTATAGGAACCACTGATGTAAGCACTGATGTTCGCTGCCTTCGTGCCGCTTACGTGCGGGTCTTCGATCGTCAGAAGGAAACCTCTGGTCGGTTTACCCTGTGCATCCGCAGTAAAGTGGTTGATGGTATCAATGTTTCCATTCGGGTCTTCCTCACGGATCTTTAAGATGCCATTCTCCAACTCCTTATAGAAGTACTGGTCGCCGCTGGTTACATTATCGCCGGACACGATAGTATAGTAATTGTCGCCCGTATGCCAATAACCGATATGGGCATCCTTTCCGAATTTGCCGTCATCCGCCACGCGGGAGCCGCAGATACCGGTATCGGCCTTTGTCTTGGTATCCGCGAACAGATACGCAAGATCGCCGTCAGCGCCATAGGTAAAGCCTGCGTTGTTGACGCGGGTTCCGATGAATGCTGCGGAATAGTTATTGGTGGAAGTCGGAATCAGTGCGGTTGCGGAGAAACGGGCTACCTTTACATGACCGTAGCAGTAACCGCCGACGATACCGCCGACTGCATAAGAGTTATTGGAGCCGATCTCGCCGTCGTGCACCTCGGTATTGTAAATATCGGAATGGTCGATTGCACCGGCAACGCCGCCGACGTACGCTCCGTTACCGTAAATATGGTTTCCGGAACCGGTATTGGTGCTGACGTAGGTATCGATAATGGAAGTGTTGGCTGCAAAACCGACAATACCACCCACACAGGAGTGGCCATTTAAAAACTCGGAGGTGAAAGTGACTGCTTCATTCGTGTAAGCCGCCACCTTATCCGCCTTACAATCCTCGATGATGGTGTTGCGATCGCCGGACTGCGTAGTGCTAGACTCCGCAAAGCCCACAAGACCGCCGACATAGCCCTTTCCTTTTACGACACCACTGACGGTACAGTTCTTAATGGTAGCATCCACCACATGTCCTGCAAGGATGCCTGCGTAGTCGCTGCCCTCAAGCGTATTGCGGCTGGTGTCGATGGACAGGTTGGTAATGGTTGCGCCGGAGCCAACTTCACCGAAGAAACCGACAGCTTCCTGTTCCTGGATTTCTGCTACCATGGATGATGTAATGCCAAGCGTGGTATTAGCTTTGAAACCAAGGTTCCTGATGTTTGCCCCGTCTTCCGCTGTAATATGGCCATGGAACGCCACGGCATCACCGCCGCTGTTTCTCTGGAAACCTACCGGGATCCAAGAACCGTTCAGATCATAAGTACCATGCTCGATACGGTAGAAAGTATCCTCATTATGCAGGTTCTGTGCAATATTTGCCGCAAAGAAGCGGAGGTCTTCCACGGAGTCGATGATGTACGGGCTTTCCTCAGTACCGTTACCGTGCTGATACAGGTCTGCACCTGCTCCGTAGTTATCCGGCCAGAGAGAACCGATTGCGGACAGAGTGGAAACGCCGCGCAGCATGTAAAGATTTAACACGAAGTTGTATGCGTCCTCTGTGTCCGCATGCTCGATCCAGTCCTGGATGATGTCGTTCTTATAGGAACGAATCTCGCCGTCCTCATTTCTGACAACCGCATTTTCCTCAAACCAATCCCAGAACTCATCACTGCCCTCTTCGCCACCGAAGGCAACGTATTCTTTTTCTGCGTCTGAAGCAGTGGCTACGCTGCTTTTTGCGATTGTGGCGTGCCATGCGAGGATTGCAGCTTTTGCATCCTCAGAAGTAAGATCTACATTTCCCTCCTCATCTTTATCGGTAAACAGGGAATCCATCCATGCCCAGAATGCAGAGGTACCGAATACCGGATAATCCGATTTCTTCTGTGTGCTGTCCGCAATCTCAACGTCAGCTATGATCTCTTCCGCATCGGACGGAGTCGCTTCTTCCTCATCTGGAAGAATATCACCATCTGCGATCAGGACATCTTCATCGTCCGGGTCCGCATCGCTTGGTGTTGCTTTTCCGGAGTCTGTCACATCTGCCGCTTCGCTCAGCTCCTTTGCAAAGACCTGAACAGCAGGTGCTGCCGCTGGCGCGGCCATGGACGCACTTAATGCTGCGGCCACGTAACGGCTGATTGCTCTCTTTCTCATAATAAATTCTCCTTTCACAGGCCTTTACCAGCCCGAATCTTTTTGACAGCGTAATTATGGAATTCTTTTTTGTAAAATTGGTAATAAAAAAGTACCGGCAGGATGATTCCTACCGGCACTTACAAGTCAGCTTCCCTGATACATTGCATACATCGGACGGATGCCGATATCACATAAATCATTGTTTTTGGTTGCTTTTACGGATCTCGGCTCAATGGCTCCGGTCTTTAAGTTGACGGTATAAACCATATCGTCTGTTCTGTATTCCGGAGTTCTCAGCCAATAAGAGCCGCAGTATTTTGTGATAATGCTTTCTGCATTATTTTCATTGGAATGATCCACTTTCCAAAGGTAATCTTTCATGGAAAGTGCCTCTTCCAGGGATGGGATGAAAAATCCCGAATAGAGTACCTGTGGGTTGGAACGGGCGTAACGTGAGAATGACTTCGCCGTCACACTGTCAAACAACCCTGTCGCGGAACTTCCGGTGTATTCATTCTTGATTCCGATATTCATGCGTACCAGATTATCTGTATCCGGGTTATTGGCTGTCAGCCATTCATGGATTGCGGAGTATTTATAGTTGTTCGTGCTTCCGAAGAATCTAGTTGACTGTGTGCCATCCGCTTCGTCAAACCCGAGTCCTTCATTGGACGGAATCACGGTGTCACAGAGGAACAGTGCCATGCTCTTGTCCGTAGAGGACTTATCCATATAGTTTTCATCCACGCAGCGGAACAGATAAAGTTTTCCGTTGATTTCACGTGCCTGCAGGTCGCCGACATTCCAGTGTTCCTCTTCCGCTTTCTGGTTTTCACCGGAACGATTCAGGAGGATGACCGGATGTGCTTCATAAGCAGATGCTTTTTCTTTGGAAACGGTTGTGCCATTTGTCAGGATTACTTCCGTATCCGAGTCTCCCTTTGTTAAGTAAATGCCTTCTGGGAAATCAAACTTGTTTTCTGCCTCTTCCCGGTAGTGATCATATTCTTCTTTGGTAAGAATGGAAACCGCATTCCCGTCGATCGAATTTAAGTTCAGACGGTTGGAAAGGCCATCCGCAAAGGCATCATCCAGGAACTGCTGAAGCATTGAGGATGTGTATGCTGCACTGTCGGCTGTTGTATAAGTTCCATACAGGTCGCTTCCGACTCCTTCGGATGCGATGAAGAGCATTTTCCCTGTACCGTTATAATCTGTGTCGATACAGGTAAAAGTATATTTCTTTGTGCCGAAGCCAAGAGAACCGGAATCCCAGGTTACCGCAATCGCATCTCCCAGGTTCTGCGATAACTGGACACTGCATACGTCGCAACGTCCGTCATGGTCCTTATCTTTGTGCCCGGTGGCTGGGACCAGCACGGTCACTTCCTCGCCGCATTTGGTACATCGTACTGTATGGGAGGCTGTCGTTAAACAGTTGCCGCTCAGATCTTCCACGGCTTCCCAGTCATGCGTGCAGGCATTCTGTTCCCACTTACGGTAATAACGCACACGTGAAACGGTATAGGTTACGCCATCCAGTGTAAAGGTATCCACGACCTCATTGGAATATCCAGCGAGCCGGTATGCTGACATGGTGGCGCTGACTTCCGCCGTGGAGGTGTCGTATCCACGTCCGATTACATAGTATTCATGCTGGGAAGAATCATTGGTATGGGAAGCGAAATCATTTAAAATGCGGTTGAAACCCGTATTGTCTTCCACAATAAATTCTTCCTTTTTATTTACGTATGTTTTGTGGTAACGGACTGTCAGCTCATTTGCATCCATGGCACTCAGGACAAAATTCTTCGGGGATGTTTCGTCCGCTTCCCAACGGTTTCCGTCCGAATCCTGGAAAGATGACGGGAAATATACCGGGAAGTCAATACTTGAATTTCCCTTTACAAAAGCCGCATATCCGCTGTACGGATCAAACAGGTCATTGTCATCCTCGTCTACGATCCTGACTGTATATCCGCGCTTATTGTAATCCGATGATGTACCGTCGTTCGGTTTTTCATACTGGGCTGTTTGCGTTTTTCCGTCCGCATCCAGGGTAAAGGAACCAAGGTTTTCGGACGGAATATTCCATCCAGGGATATCCAGTGCCCCAATTTCTACCGTGGAATCTTTCGCTCCCATGCCGAACTGCAGTCCAATATCATTCCAGGAATTCTTTTCACGGTATGCGACAAAGAAATGGTACGGGGTCGTGCCGTAAAAGGCATCCTTCTTTTCCTGTGCCTTTGTTGTCCACTCATCCAGTTTGGTTTCAGATGTTTCTCCTGCCACATAGCGGATCACATACTGCTGGTATGTAGTCTGATCCGTATACTCGATATACGGTGACTGTGTCACGGCGCGGTATGTTACACCGTCTTTTTCAATGGTATCCGGATAGTCAAAACGCAGACGGTCTCCTTTTACGGTAAAACCGCTGACGTTCGGCAGCAGCTGATTTCCATTATCATCCACAAAAAGGGCCAGCCATTCATATCCGTCATATTTCCCGGTGCTCGGATTTTTCTCCGGTCCCGGGAATTTGTTTCTTTTTAAAATCACTTCCACGGTGTTGCCGTCATCGGAAATTACATGATAGTTTCCGGATGTCTGTGCAAATCCATAGCTGTCCGAAGTATTCATATACGGGATCTGATCTCCTACATGCCCGATTCCAGTCGTGATTCCGAGCACGGAGCCGGTGTCTTCCGCCACGTATTTGATCGTGTATTTCCTTTCCGTATTGATCTCTTCCTGCTGTCCGGTCAGTTTGAATTCGATCGTAAAAATATTTGCTGCGCGGTCACTGACCGTAAAGATCTGCGGGCTGTCACCGATAGCGGTCCAGGTTCTCCCCTGGGCATCGTTGTAGACTTTGGCAAAATAATAAGGAAGTTTTTCACCCAATGTCCATGTTCCGGTCACATCGTTCATGACCATAGCATCGTTATCCCCATACGCACGGAACCGGATCGTATACGGAACCTCTTTTTTTACATCCGGCTTTTCCACAATTTTTTTATAATAAAGATAGATTGTGTTGTTGGATTCATTGGAAGAGATTGTGGCACTTTCTGGCAGTTCCCCGGCGGCTTCGTATCCGTCCGGGCAGATCCCGGCAAGGCTTACACTTTCTCCGGTATTTCCAGGAATTGTCTTCGTTTCAATGTCCGCCATTGTGTCGATGTCACGGCACACAACAGCCAGAGAACTGTTTGCGGTTTTCTTGTAACGGAGCGTAAAATTGTTTGCGCCATCCCTGGTTACGGTAATCTCCGCATCATCATCCAGTTCATAACCTTCCACATCGTAAGCAGTCCTTACTGTCACCGGATCATCTCCAACGGTGACGGTGCCGTGGAACACTTTCAATTCTGTCCCGTTTTCATCCACACAGGTCACGGTATATTTCACATCCTCGAAGTCCTCGTCTTCTCCTGTACGGATGAGATAGACCTTGAACATATTTTTACCGGTCCCCACTGTAAAGTGATAGCTGTCTGCATAACGGTATCCGTCAAAGTCCACGGACGGGATAATTTCTTCGTCCTCCTTAGCGGTACCGGTTTCCTTCATCAGGATTTCCCCAGTGTCGCGGTCGATATAGGATACGGTGTAAGAGAATTCTTTCTTGTCCGCATTACTGTCTGTTGCTTTATGGTCGTCATCCGCTTTATTTTTCCGGAACCGGATTACTGCTTCCACACCGTTTTTGTCCACTTTCAGAGCGGAACGGTCCGTGATGCATGTATATCCGTCAAATGTTTTCTTTGGAATGGTGACGGAAGAACCTTTAACAGCGTTTCCGGATACAAGCTCCAGAATATTACCCTCTTCATCTTCATATCGGATCGTATAGGAACAGCTCTCTTCCTTCCGGTTAAAATAAAGCCGGATTACCATGCCGTCTCCGGTTACCGCGAAAGTCGGAGTATTGCCGGCAGCGGCCGTATATCCTTCCACGGAATTTTCTACGGATACTGTTTTTCCTTTTTTTTCACGTCCGGTGACGGCATTTAACGTATGGCCATCCTCGCTATCAATATAAAGGACAGTGTATGCGCATTCACTGCTTTCATCCGTGTTTCCGTTGTCTTTGTCACCATGATCCGGCTGCCCTGCTGATTTTTTATAGATCATCAGGAATGTAGCACCATCCTGTGTGACTTTCTGCGATCCGGGCTGGCCTTCGATGAACTCATATCCGTCAAACTGACGGGTGGCTACGGTAATGAAGGAATTGCGGACCGTTTCCCCTTCCGTGGTGGCCAGAAGGTTACCTTCTGTATCCACATAACGTACCACATAGGAATAATATACAGTTTTTGAAGAGGACCCGCCGCCGGAACCGCTTCCGCCGCCACCGCCACCGCCGGAGCTGCGCTTAACTGTTGCTGTCTGACCGGTTGCACTTCCGCCGGGTGATTTTGTGATGATGCCCTTTCCGGATACATATACTGCTTTCCCGTTTTCCATCCACTGTCCGTCGGCGTTTACAACGAAGCCGTCCGGAGTCGTGGTATTCGCATACATCTTTCCCTCCGCATCGAACAGATAGCAGTATCCATCAATCCACTGCCATTTTGATACCAGGGCACTTCCGAACGTGCCGTCATGGACGGTATTAAAAAAATACCAGATGCCGTTAATCTGTTTCCAGCCGGAAAAGATCATTCCGTCATCATTAATATAGTATTTTTTCTTATCCGCAGGATCCGTGAACCATCCGCCCGGCTGTTTGGTACCGTCATCACGGACGTAGGACCACTGATTTTGCGGGGTTGAGACCCATGTACCTGCAAAAGATGTCATACACTGACTGGCGGCCAGCGCCAGCACCAGCGGTTTCACCATCTTTTTCTTTCTGATTCGCATTTTCCTTTCTCCTTTCTGTGATTTTTTTAATTATGTGTGCGGAACGCACATTTTTGGTTTAGCCAAGAAACCCAGCTTCCATAAAGAATGCGTGGAGCAGGTTCACAAAGACCTGCCTGAGCCCTGGATGAAGCATGGTCAAAAGCCCGATGGCTGCCAGAATACAGCACAGGGCCGTCCGCAGGATTCCGAGCACCGTCAGTATGGTCACGACCGGTCTTCGTTCCACAACCAGTTCTTCTTCCTGTTTCTTTTCATAACGGTCTTTTAAGCTCAGTCCGCTTTTTTGCAGCGCGGAACTAATCTGTTTTTGTGCCATCGGCAATTCCTCCTTTGATTTCTTGATATTTTTTGCACATCACATACAGGCGTTTATTTTTATCGCTTCCGGTACAGGTGGACAGCACCAGGAGTTTATCATCCCAGGTGAAATCTTCTCGGATCGCCCCGTTTTCCGTAATGTAAGTTTTCAGCTGATCAAATTCTTCCTGTGTGTACGGAATGGTACACTTCATCAGATCCAGATTCCGAACGGAACCATCATACACAGCACATACCTGGTAAATCTCCATGCCGTCCTTTGTGGTATACCGGACATTTTCATGGGAATTTGCGTATTCCGGGTCACGGTAGCGTTTTAAGCTTCCGAACATGGTACCGTTTTTCATGTTGTGTCCGTGCAGCAAAGTAACCGGCCCATTCTCATAACAGGCAGCGTCCACATAAATGCTGCCATAAACGGATCTGGTACCGTCAAAATCACGGGTCAGATAATATCCCGGTTCATCCGAGTGCATGACCGGGTAGGAAATGGCGGTATCCGGAATCTGTAAATAAGCAGCAACATCCGGATTTACCCGCTGCAGACCTGCGATGTCTACAAGGTTTTCTGTATCAACAGAATACTGTACCTCATCGGACGATATCGGAACCGTGTAGGTATATTCTGCAATGACGGAATCCGCGTGTTTTAGCCCTTTGTCCGCTTTGGTATATCGCAACATTCCAAATGTCAGGCCAGCCGCAGAGACCACGATCAGTGCAATGGAAGCTGCGGATAACAAAATTCGGTATTTTTTCTGCAAAACTCTTTTCTCCTTTATCCACCAAAAAAGACCGCACCTGCCAGGACAGATACGGTCAATACAGGTTTCCCTGCAATTATGGAAATTTTTCTTTTGCAATTTGTCTGTGCTTTGTTATTAGAGCTCCACGTTGCTGAAGCGGTCAATCGCACTGCGTGCTCCCTCCATGCCGGACTGCGGCGGTGCAGTCGGTTTTGTGGCTGTATGTCCCACAACGGTACTTTTTCTGGAACTGGATGAATTTCTTTTTGCGACAGAAGCAATACCGTTCTTCACAGTCGTGATCGTAGCGCCCTTCGCGAGGGTGCTTTCCTTATCATACGCCATGGACGCGGTCTGTGCGGCAATCTGTTTTGCTTTTTCTGCCTGTTCCTCTGGTGTTGGCGGTTTGGTTTCCGGACGGGCTTCCCGACCGACGATTGGTTTTGCCCCCGGACGTTTTTCCTGCTCCGCTTTCTTCACGGCAGCTTCCTGCTTTGCTTTCAGTTTCCGTTCTTTGTCTGCTACGTTTTCCGGTCTGGTGTTACACTGATCAAATTGATACAGACCCACTCCACTTCCCAGATCTCCTAATAATTTTGCCTTTGGATGTTCAAAGGTGAAGTATTTTTCATCATAGAACGGATCCTCACCTTTAATTACCACGATGCAACAGCCTTTTTCCAGTCTTCTGATCTCATCCACAGTAAGCAGTTCTCGCTTGGTATACTTTATGGAATGGGAATCTGAACCGCCCTTGCCGCTCTTGGTATGGGAACTATCACGGACGCGGATCGTCTGCTGCCCGAGTTTCTTACTCAGGTCCTCCATGGAGGATAACTCGTTACCGCCGAGATAAACCAGTGTATCGCAGGCACCCATCAGGGTCTCCCAGTCATCCTCGTAGAGGTTTTTAATCTGGCCGACTGCCTGAATGAAGATCATAACGGAAAGACCATATTTTCTCATGGTGGTAAGTTTTACCTGGAAGTCCGGGATTACGCCGATGTTGGCAAACTCATCCAGGATGAAACGCACATCGTATTTCAGTCTCAGACCTTCACAGTCTGCTGCGGCATGGCTGTACAGGGAATCGAACATTTGGCTGTACATCATGTTAACCAGGAACGCATAAGGGTTATTACCCTGAGGCACGATGATATAAGTGATCGTTTTTTTGTCGCCAAGGCCGGACAAATCCATTTCATCCTTACATGTCAAGTCCTCCACGGCACTGACATTGAACGGCGCCAGTCTTACGGCTGCCGTGATCAGGATGGACTGCGCGGTTTTTTCGGAAGCCTGTTTGAAGATATCATACTGTTTCAGACAAATGTCATTCTTATTATAAGCACGTACCTCGTCAAAAATCTTATCCAGCTGGGAGGAAGTTGCCTGTGGGTCTGTTTTTGCCTGGCGCAGCAGTTTTGATACCATGGCAAAATTCTGCTTGTCTTTTTTCTGATAACGGATCAGGTAAAAGATGATCGCCTGTAAAAGCGCCGTCTCTGCTTTTTCCCAGAACGGATCCCCGCTCTTTCCTTTTCCCTCCGTGTTCTTAATCAGACAGGAAATCAGGGTCAGAACATCCTCTTCGCCGCGCAGATATTCAAACGGGTTATAGCAATTGGAATGCGGCATGTCGCACAGGTTGAAAACCTTGATCTCATATCCGGCATCTTCAAACATCCTTCCCGTGGTTGCCATCAGTTCTCCGGAAGGGTCCGTAATGACATAAGAACCATACATCTGCATCAGGTTCGGACGTACAATGTTTAATGATTTACCGGAGCCGGGGCCGCCGATGATCATGGAGTTGTTATTCAGTCCGGTCTGTCGGGTGTTCATGGTCACAAAACAATTCTTGGAGTAGATGGTATTCTCATCTCCATCAGCAATCGGTTTCCCATAAGGGGCATTAAACTTTCGGTTAAACATTTTGATGGAACGCGGATTTTGCCACTTTGCCGTACCACACTGTTCTCCATCTTTGTAATGTGCGTTTAGGACTTTATGGTCGCGTGCCACCTGCGCAAGGATCACGATAACGATCAACCCAAGTCCAAACACACTGAAAAAAGTTTTGTTAAATGCCAAGGCAAACGGATTTTCCGACAAAGTCGGAATAACATAAACCATGGCAAGGAACATACTGGTCTGTCCGGTGGCATCCATGTAGTACGCGGTCCTCGCACACAGATATGTAAAGAAAATGAATCCGATACCGATCATGATGTACTGCAATTTGCGGTCGGATTCCTCTTTTTTTACGTTAAGATGTACTGCCAAACAGTTTCCTCCTTTCAGAAAACGGCCGGTTTTTATGCCGGCCGCTTAATATTTCGTTATTCCAGATATCCGCAGAATTTTTCATCCAATGTTGCCGGCATACCTTTCATGCATACCAGGCACATATCGTCCGGGATCTGGCAGATTCCCTCCTGCAAAACCAGCTTCGGCGCAGACTCATGGGCTGTCCCTGCGTTTTCCTCTTCAGGGTCAGATGACTGCGATTCTGTTTCTGTAATGGTGGCGCTGCCAAGTTTGTTTTTAATCCAGTTCCTGGTATTCTCATCGGCTGCCTGACATGATCCGCCCATATATACAACTGCTTCGCACGAAGCCAGGATCGTTTCTGTCTGCTTGTGATACAGACGTTTGATCTGCTCGACGCTCTGCGCCGCCATGACTACAGAAATCCAGGCCGTCCCACAGGCAAGACGGCTGCTCAGTTCAGGGACATAGCCGATATTGGGGAACTCATCCAAAAGCAAAGTCACATGTTCCTTCAGTTCACCTTCATCATATTCAAATGCCGCATGGTAGACCAGCGTATTGAACAACTGCGCGATAAGCATCGGGATCAGGACTTTCTGTTTTTCAGCTGCGTGGAATCCCGTCAGGAATAACGCTGTTTTCGCATCACCAAGTTCATCTAATGCGATGGTGTCGCAATAGCTGATATCTTCTAACGGTTTCCCGTTGAAGGCAGCCAAGCGTTCTGCTGCGGATGCACATACAGCTTTTGCGGTTTTCTCAGGCACAAGCCGGAACACGTCATAGCTTAAAACGGCTGGGTCATTTGGTTTCCTTTTGCGCGCTTCCTCAAACAAGGCATCAAATTCCCCTCCGCGCTCTGCTGCAATGGAAACCAGACGGTGCGCTTCATGCAGTGTACACTTTTCGCCTTGACGACGGCGCACCAGAAAGGCAAATACAGCATTAAATAAGGCTGTTTCGCTCTTTTCCCAAAACGGGTCGTTTACCTTGTTTCCCGGTTCCGTATTCTCAAGCAGACAACGGGTCAGATTCAGTGTATCTTCCGCATCTACGCTATACAGAAGTGGATTGTAGCCGTCAGAGGCCGCTGGATTTGCAAAATCCAGAACACGGATTGCATAGCCCTTTTGTCTAAGAGCTGCGCGGCTGCGTTTTAACAGTTCTCCGCTTGGATCCGCTACAACGTATGATCCGGAAGCATGCATCAGGTTCGGCAGTATGACGCAGGAGGTTTTTCCAGAAGCTGTGCTTCCAAGAACCAAAATATCGCTTCTACGTCTTGCCATGCTGTCATTCCATGAAAGGAAAATGTTTTTTGATACGAGCAGGTTATCTTCTCCCTGTGCATAGTCTTCTCCAAACGGGGAATTGTGGGTGCGGTTAAATTCTTTGATTTCATCTTCCGTCCAGCAGAGAGCTTCTGCGGACTGGCATACTTTTTCAATTTCTTTTTTCATGATTCCTTTTGCGGGAGATATGATTATCTCCCTCTCCTCCTTTTCTTTTAACTCACCGGCCCAAAAGACGGTACCGGCCAGTAACGCAGGACTGCCTTTCCGGTAATATTCTCTTCGTATACAATCTTGTTTTCCCAGTATCTTGCATCAAACGAATCATTCCGGTTATCGCCCATCATGAAATATCCGCTGTCCGGAACGGTAATGGAAAAGCTCTCATCTTTTCTCATTGTCTCCTTCAGGTATGGTTCCTCAAGTGGGGTGCCGTTTATGGATACGGTTCCGCCTTGAATGGTTACGGTATCGCCCGGCAGGCCGATGATCCGTTTAATCAGGTAATAGCCGCCGCCGTCCGGATCCGGGAAGATCACGATATCGCCGCGGTTATAATGTCTTATAAAACGCAGACCGATCACCCGGTCGCCGGTCATGATTGTGTTTTCCATGGAGCCGGACGGGATATAGGCATTGATCAGGACGTAATTCATCAGGAATGTCGTGACCAGGAAAATCAGCAGCATAAAACGAAGTGATTTGAAATTTTTTGAAAACATAAAAGATTCCTCCCTGTATGGTTCTCAGGGAGGCGACGCTTCCCTGTATGCCGGTTTGAGTTTCTATGTTTCTATACAGACCTGCGCATAAGGCGGGTCTACCAATCGACTACGAAAACTGTCGGTGGATGCTTTAGCGCTCCTCCTCCATCTCGTGGTCGTTGATTACTGCGGTAATGGTCTGTTCTTTCTCCAGATCAATCAGGATATCCTTCGGCCCGGCTTCCTCCAGCTCATATTTGATCTGTCTGGTTTCTTCCACGCTTTCCTCAATTTCCTGAATGAATGCCACTTTGACGGAACGGTCTTCTGCGGCAAGTGCGATCATAACTGGGTCTTTATCTGCTTCTTCCAGCATGGCCTGCAGGGCTACCGGATCTTCCAGGGTGGCGTAGCCAAGCGCACGCATACAGAATGCATGGATGAATTCCGAATCCCGCATATCCGCAAGATCCACGGTATTCACATCCCTCTTGCCGAACAGGGATTCCATGTTGTCGCTGCGGTCGGATTTTAAACGCATCTCCAGGTCGGAATTGCCGGACTGGATCGCATGCCAGATGCTGTTATCCAGTCGTACCTGGTTATCTTTTGCCTGTGCTTTTTGTTCCAGATCCATGTTGTCCAGACGGAATTCCATGTGTGCTACAAGTTCACGCTTGTACATTTCAATCCGTTTCTCTGCATCCAGAACCGGGACTTCCTGTTTAAAGTTTTCAGGTTTCCCTGCTTCGCGGTTTTTTGTAAGATCATCAACCAGATGAATTTTTCCGTATCCGCGGAGAATCTCATAAAGCCGGTCATCCCACCCCTGGTCCATGCGGGAGATCAGTTCCTCCTGTTTGCCGATGTGCAGATGGATTCCTTTTGAGTCGGAAGTGACATAGTGGTCCGGCGCATATGCGTCGTATACCACGCAGGACGCATGAGTATCCCCGAGCTTTGCAATGACATTTTCTATCTGTTTACCCCAGCTCTCGTCCCGTTCCATAATATTGGCACGTGCACTGGCGGAAAGGATTAAAGTCGCATACTTTAATTCACTCATTACCTTGTCCGCGTTGGCGGTTTCAAAATACAGCCTGCAGTTGTTGTTTTCCAGCGGAACACTACAATACGGCACCCGCAGGTCCCCGCGCTTTTCCATGTAGTCCAGTTTTTCCTGTTCCATGTCCACGGATGAAATACTGATGTTCTGCTCATTGCACCGGATGGCAAATGCCTTTGCATCCGTACGCATAATGGATTCCCGGGTGTTGAGTTTTTCCACGATTTCCCGGGCAAGTTCCTTATCCCTGGCGTCGATTACAAAATGACAAAGATTGGTCAAATGTCCATTCCGGTTGATACACTCTTCCGTCTGGACACGGCTAACCCGGTTGCGGTCAAGCTCTGCGATCACGCGGTCTTTCATGTAAGCACCGCAGGTGATCACCATACCGACGTTACGCTCCAGAATGTCTTTGTTGATATGTCCGTCTTCCCCACGGGAGCGTTCCACAAAACTTAAACCACCAACATCTTCCAGCCGATCCTCAAATTTTACATCGTCATAGGACACACTGTATTTGCTCATGGCGTCATCCGCCATTTCAAACATGAGCTGTAATGTGCCCATCAGATACATGCCGACGTCTTTCATCGAAGCTTCCTTAGCCATAAAATGTTTACCTCCTTATTTTTTCTCGTGGTAATTATGGAAAGGGAAGGCATGGTTCCCGCGGATACGGTTTAAGCAACAATTTAGGTTGCGCCCGGTATCTGCCATATATATAGGGCAGATTAAAATATGGCATTTTTTGTTATCCGCAGAAATCCACTTGCAGATTTTCAGGACCATAATTATAATGAAAATAGATATCCGCAGAAACGAAGTGAAAATTTCAGTTCGGCTTTATCCGCAAAAAAAATGAAACCGCTGATGTTTTTCAATGGGAGGAAAATATATATGGAAGATAAAAGAAAAATTGCTGCCAAATCCGGACAGCTGCGTTATTATACAGAAAGAAAATATGAGGAGAGCCCGATCTTAAAGTCTATGGACCCATACCGTCAGGATCTGCCGATCGGTTATGCAAAAAACTGCACGCGCAGAATGGATGTGCGTGAAAGCACCAAGGACTGTAAGGATGATCTCGGTTTTGGTATCATTCATGCCAGATATCTGGATATGCCTGCTGTCATGGACGGTGTGGATCATTACAATGCTTTCGCACTTCTTGATCTGATGGCAAACGTCTATGATGAGAATGACGCAAAGGCTCCGCAGAACAGTACGGTTCTTGATGCACTTGCGTATCTGGAGACCAGACCTGGTTATACCGTGGAAATGCTGCGCCGTTTTTATCCGAGCAACGCAAACTGGATGGACAGCCAGAGCGGCGAGGGGCCGAACAACAACCGCATCCTTGATCCGGTACAGCATTCCGTTATGATGAAACACCTGCAGGAACGTCCGGAAGTAAGACAATCCATCCTTTGCGGCTCCCGTCATCATCAGTATTATAAAGATTACGAAAAAGATACGACATCCCAGGGATATGAACCGGCGTTTGATGAATAATTATATGTAAATGACCTACCTTATGTGTGGGTCTGTATAGAAACTTTGACAGAATTAATCGCCACATGCTTGTGACTTCAGTCGCGAGAGATGGTTTCATGAGTAATTTAGTGTAAAACCAATTTTCTCTGTTTTTGTTCCATAATTACTGTGTCGATGAGGATGGCTCCGATACACTGTCCTTGGACAATTGCATTACAAGTATAAAAATCAGAAACGAAAAGGAGACACAAGTTATGAATGGAACAGTAAAGTGGTTTGACACCCGCAAGGGATACGGATTTATCGTTGGTGATGACGGACAGGATTATTTTGTCCATTACAGTCAGATCCAGGCAGATGGCTACAAGACCCTGCACACTGATGAGCGTGTAAGCTTTACCGCTGGCAGCGATGCTTCCGGTCGTCCGGTTGCTACCTGTGTATCCGCAATCTAATCACAAAAAGATCCGGAACACCCGCCCTGTTATCAGGGCGGGTCTTTTGGTATCGAGAGGAGAATGTTTATGACAAACGAAGAGCTTATGCAGTTGTTTTTAAAACAGCAGGCAGAAGAACTGGCTGAGATCAGACAGATCCAAAAAATTGCCGAGGGCGTCCTGGATGAATATCACATCACCATCCCGATCAAGGATATTGGTTCTGTTGTTGCAACGCTTGGTGGAAAAATTGAAGAGGCAAAAGACGCCTTTGATCATGGCGTCATCAAAACCGGAGACCACTCTTTTATCCTGAGCCTCTGGCAGTACAAAGTTCCCACTGATGATCCAGTCGCTTATTATAACTATGCAGCCACTAAGCTGCTGGGGCTGTTATTTATCGGTATGGGATTCCAAACGGATGAGGACTTGTGGCAGAGGCAACCGCTTGGACAAATTATCCATTTTCATGACCTTGGTCCTGGAAGTGATCCGGAGTGCCGGGCGCAGGCCTTTGCCAGGGCATTCATGATGCCGCGCAAACAGTTTCTGGACTTTGTGAAGAAGTCCAAAAATCAGAAAAAGCACCGGCTTAACGGTATGTTCAAGATTGATCGCGGCTGCAAATATTTTCATGTACCGCAGATTTGCATTGAGCAACGATACGGTATTGACCGGATTGCAGAACCAAAACAAAGATCGCCAAAATAACCATGCATAGAATTTGGCACAAGAAAAGCTTCCCCCGCAAATCGAGGAAGCTTTTTCTTGCTGCGATGTTTATTGTAAATCTCGACGGATTTTTCGTACAATCATGGAAATTCTGACAGTGTACAACACAGCTGTTATGGCATCTCCTGCTAACGCAAAGCCAACTGCCTCCATAGCCGATTTCCACAAAACGAATGGTGTGCCACTATACCGGTCCCATACAAAACTAATGGCAATCCATAACAATGCCAGCGTGCACTCCGGCGACAGATATTTATGCATTTTTGTTTCGCCATTTGGGAATGTGAATATATCCATAATTTCCAGCAAATGAGCGTTGATATGCGGTATCGGGATACCGTGCGAACTTCTCAGGCCAAAACTAAAAGTAAAGAAGGCGACGCTATGGCTTCGACGATATTCCCCATAATTATTCGGTTCCGTAATACGCTCCGGCGCATAAAATACACGGTACAGCAGATCATACAGTTCCTCTTCCGTTTCTTTACGAATGGAGATTTGCCGCCCGTCCTGCAGAGTTGCGGCTACTACATAGTATTCTGGAAATGTTACACCAAATGCAACACACTGAGATTCGTTCTGCTTTTCTGCATAGTACAGAGTACCACTCACACAACCGGGAAAATGCTCCGCCTGTTCTTTTGGGATCGGGGATGAACCGATTTCCATTCCTTTCTGTACCAGCGGTATGGTCTGAAACATGTTTTCGAATGTACTTTTAGTCATGTCAGAGCGCCCCTTCCTACTCTTTGATTTCATCCGGGATTATTTTCCGGTAAATGTCCGGTCGTTTCCCAAGCAGTTTTTTCACATCTTTCTTTTCCATGGTCACCAGCTCATCACTCCGCCCCATGATACTTAGGATCTTAAAGAAATAACCTGCCGGCATCCGATAATAAAATACTTTCATCTTCCCGTCGCGGATATCCTTCTCTTCTGCCAGATACTGTTCCGCTTTCTCTGTGTCATACAGAATATCATTCATAATAACACTGATTTTCGGTACGTGGGTGTTTAAATAGTAACGCTCCTTCTGCTGCTTGGAAGCAAAGCGGTTGAACCATGCTGTAAAACGCTTCGGATGATGTTCAAACATATAGGCGATCCATTCATCGGAGAGTACAGGCTTTCCCTTGACTTCTGTAAACATTTTCGGGACCTTTTCCGGCTCCTGTGCGTATCTCTCTTCGGCCTCTTCTTTCTGGCCACTTTCGTCTTTGGTGTCTGTCTGGTCCAAAGTGTCCTGGGCCGATTTTATCGTTTCGGATGCGGCGGTCTCTTCTTTGGAAATTTCCTGTTTCCCGTTATCGTTTCTATACGTTTCGTTGTGTTTGGTTGGAACTTCATGCTCCGTCACACTCGAATTTTTGGGCTGCTTTGATTCTGTTTCTTCCGCTGGCACATTCCTACCAGGCTTCTCCTCGTTTTCCCTTGAGTCTTCTTTAGCGGCACCATCTTCTTTCTTCGGTTTGGTTTTCTGAACATCCTTTTTCTGAAGCCCTACTCCCCCATTGGTTTTGACGCTATCCACATCGTCAGGTTTCCCATCTTCGCCTGTTTGTTTTGGGCGGAACTCTTGAAGCTCCTCGGGGTCTGTATCCAGATTTACTTCCGGTACTTCTTTTTCCTGTTCCGGTTCATCGGCTTTATCAGGTTGTAAGGTTTCTTCTTCTGTTTCCTTTTCTTCCTCTTTCTGTTCTCCTGCGGCGCCCTGGAACGCTTTCTTTACTCGCGACGCTACATGTGCAAAAAAGCTCTGCTTGTTATCCGCAGGCATTTTCTCTAGCTGTCCCTCTTTTTCTTTTTCAGATTCTTCTGAAAGAATGCCGGGTGCATTTGGTCTTCCCGTTTCCTGATTACCGGATGTGTCAGGAGTGTCATCTTCCCAGAACTGTACCATGCAGGTTCCAAGTTTTTCGTAACCGCAGTACGGACAACGATATGATACTGCTTCTCCGTGGTAACGGTAAATACCCCACATAAATTCGTGCAGGCCTTCTTCTCTGGCCATTTCGGCGCCGCAGATCTCACATAATTTTTTTTCAGTTTCTATGATGGTTTCCTCCCTTCTGATCTCTATTTTTTAGTTTCTAATTTCGAGTTTCGAGTCTCTATACAGACCCGCACATAAGGCGGGTCGCACCGTGCAGGTCCCAAGTTTTTCGTAACCACGTTTCTATACAGACCCATGTTTAAGGCGGATCTTCCTTACCCACCACATGTGCCGGATCATAATAGTTTCTATACAGCCTCACGCTCAAGGTGGGTCCCTCACTATCTGGTGTTTTCTGATAAACCTATCAGGTTTCTATACAGACCCACGCCTAAGGTGGGTCTACCGGCTTGCCGCATCTCTTCCAGAGACTGCGTTTCTATACAGACCCACGTCTAAGGTGGGTCTTTGGTAAGGTGATGATCCATCCGCAACCAGTAAAACTAGAGTCTGGGCGATTGGAATATAAGTATAGTGAAACCGTTTCTCATGACTGAAGTCACGAGCTCCCAGTATCCGGGTGAACTGCCCGCCACTTAGGCTTATGCCTTGAAGTGTGGGCTTCGGCTCCGAAGAACCTCTGTTTTTCTCGCCTACGAGGAGTCAAGTTTACTTTCCCGAATCTTCCGCTGTATAACCGATGGACTGATTGAAGTCGTCCATGAACTCATAAAACATCTGCTTCGTTTTGTCGTGTGCAGCAGGCGCCTCAACAGAATCAACGCCTTTCTGCATTTCTTCCATCGTATCAATATCCGCCAAGGTATCCGGATCATCCTTGTAAATATCACGCAGATACTCGAAGTATCTATGCCGTCCGTTTTCCTCTCCCTTGAAGCTGCGCAGGACAAATACCTGCTGGCGATTCAACTGTTTTCTCATCTTCTTTGTCATTTTTTTCTTCTCCTTTCTATGCTACCTACCGCAGGTTAATCTGCAGTCTGTATTTCGGGTTTTTCATTTTTTTGAGTGCCTTCGCTTCGATCTGGCGGACGCGCTCACGGGTGACGTGCATGATCAATCCGACTTCTTCCAGGGTCAGCGGTTTGGAACCGTCCAGACCAAATCGGTAATTCACTACCTCCCGTTCCCGATCGGTCAGGCAGGAATCCATGCAATCCATGATTGTTTCATGGATATTGGTACGGATTGCTGCTTCTTCTGGAGAAATCCCAACAGAATCTGGAACAAAATCTCCAAGAGTGCTGTCCGAATCCCCATCATCATTACCGATCGGAGTATCAAGCGAAACCGTATCCTGCCGATACGCCATAAGCTCCAATACCTTTTCCCTGGTAAATCCAGTATACTCACAGATAAACTGCATCTCTTCCTCTGCACCGAGCATCTGCTGTTTTGCCTGCGCTTCCGCTTTTCTTAATCGGCCAAGGCTTTCATGCAAATGTACCGGGATGCGGATTGTCCGGCTCTGATCGGCAATCGCTCTTGTGATCTTCTGGCGGATCCACCAGGTTGCATAGGTTGTAAACCGATACCCTTTCGTATAATCAAATCGTTCTGCTGCCATCATCAGCCCCATGGCTCCCTCCTGAGCAATATCATCCTGAGTCAGGCCGATGCTGGTAAAATGATGCGCAATCTTTAATACGTAACGCATGTTATGTTCAATTAATTTGGTCCTGCCGAGTTTCCGTTCCTCTTCATTTTTTCCATCTTTTGCAAGCTTCGCCCAGTACAGTTCCTCTTCTACCGAAAGAATCGGAATACTGCGGATCATACGTGTATAATAATCATTGATTTCAATTTTGCCGTCATCCATGAGTTCTCTATCCGGCTCGCGTTCCAGTTCCTTATCCAGTTCCGCTTCGGTGTCCGGATCAAATTCTGTATCTGTTTGTAATTCCTGAAAAGCCTGTTCTTCCCGGTCTTTGTTTTCTGCCTGGAAAACGGTGTTTGCACATTCCTGCCAAATGCTTTTATTCTTCAACATCTATCTCATTCCTTTTTCTGCTCGTCTTATTGCTGCACCAATTATGGAATTTTTTCCCCGTCTTTCGGTATGAATAGGTCATCGATGCACGACATTTTTCGGCTAACCGCAATACGCGCTTGAAAATCGGCCACATGGAATGAAAAAACGGCCGCAGATATTTCTGCGACCGTTGTATGAAAACATCGTCATTTTTTTGTCAACTACTTTTGTCAGACGCTGTTTCTTTGTCTGTAATGTGGGCAACTCTTACAGATATCCTTGTTGTGTTTCTTATACAGACACTTCATTTCTCCGTTGTAAATGCAGCGGTTCCGTACTTTCCTTGTGATCAGGAAAGCAATAAATGCTGCTGCCAGGATCACCGGAATGGATGTAATGACCGGATGTTCCTCAAACGCTGCAGCTGCTGCCTGGTACGCTGCCGTAATGAAACCGACAACCGCATCCTTGACCCGTTCAAACAGACTTTTGGACTGCGCCGTACCGTCTCCCTTTTCATAGGAAACCGTCATGGACATCGTATAGATGGTCTGTTCCGCATCCGGGATTTTTTCTTCATAGATACAACTCCACGTCTTTCCGGAAATGGACGGGAGTGTTACGGTACCGCCGTAAGTTGCATCAATGTTTCTAACCAGCTTACTTCCATATGCAGTAGCGGTACGTGTATCGCTCTCTCCTTCCACTGGCTGCAGGTCGATGGAGCTGATCCGGTATGCAGACGAGTCCAGATGCAGGATGGCAAGAAGATCATCCGTGTACTCCATCAAATCAGAATCTTTCGGAATCTCTTTCCCGTTTAATACCAGGACATCTGCATCGTAACCGTGGATTGTGATGTCGAACTGGAATGTGTCATCCCAATATTCCTTAGTGACTGTCTGGCTTACAAGATTCAGTGGAGCTTTTACAGTCTGGCCCGTGTCCGTGTCCTGAAATTCGATTTCTTTTTTGTCCTGAATCTGTACACCTGCCTCCACGCCTTTATAGGATACCGTGGATTCTTTATATTCCGACCGTTCTTTCGTGGTCTGTGCATTCAGTGTTTTGGACTGCAGCACATATGTAAGGCCATCCTCGCCGGTCACTTCCTGTTCCGGCGCATGCTCGGCTTCATTCCCGGTAAACACTTCACTCTCATAGGACATGGTCCTTGGCTGCGTCGCTTCCTTGGAAACAACCAGCGGTGCCTTCCATTCCAGTACATGATAGGTTTCTCCATTGATTTCCACGGTTTCCGGGAGGTGTGCCGCGGCATCCTCGTCCGGGTCATAGGTCTGGTAGGTCACTTTTGTACTAAACTGATCCGCACCAGCCTCCACGTTGTCCGTTTTTACTGCTGCGATGCCATCGTTTTCAAGTCTTGTCAAGGCGATATTTTCCAGGGTCTCACCCCCTGATTCTTTCGTTGTTTCTCCGGTTCCGTCCGTTTCCATCACCGGGGCTGGTTCCACCACAGCAGCCCTTTCAGTACCGGTCATGGGAAACGGTTCTGCCATATCTGCCCAGGCGGTTCCAGCCTGGCACCCTGCAATGAGGGTGCCGGCCAGGATGACCGCGCAGGTTCTATTTTTCAGTGTTCTGCGCATGCTTTTCTCCTTTCTTTCTTCTGGACATTGTAAATCCAATCAGGCCAAGTGCCAGCATTGCGGACAAAGTCATGAACGGGAAATAATCACCGGTCTTATCTTTTCCCGCAAACGGGTGCCAGTTGCCGTCACGGTCGAACCAGCCGTTTCCATAACCGTTGGCATCATTGTTGTAGGTTGCATCAATGAAGCCTTTCTTGCCTGGCTCTGGAAGTTTCGGTTTGTCCTTTTTGGTGTTATAGAAGGTGGTTTCACCTTCCACGCCGCTTGCCTTCACGGTAAATGTGATGTATCCATCAGAAATTTCGTATTCATCCGGTACTTTGGTTTCTCTTACTGCATATGCGCCGTACTGTCCCGGTTTGAAGCTGATCAAGCCATATTCATCGGTTGTTCCTTTGTATACAACCTTGCCGGATTCATCCGTGATCTCGAACCGTACGCCCTTGATGCTTTCTCCTGTCTCCGCATCCGCTTTCTTGATCGTCACGGTACGCGGTGTTTCGTAGTTTGCCACGTTTTCCATGCGGTTTGTGGAAGAAGTGATTTCCAGTTCGTAAACGGTTTCATTTGCCTCGTATCCGTCCGGAGCTTTAGTTTCCTTGTAAGTGTATTTTCCGGTCTTCCCGAACGATACAGCAGCGTATCCGCTCTGTCCGGTCTTCACTGTCTTGTAAACCTTTCCGTCCGCATCGTAAATGGTAAATTCCGCGCCCTCCAGGGCTTTTAAGGTCATTCCGTCATATTTATGGAAGGTAACGGTCGGCGTGGATGATTTTCCGCCGCCACCGCCGCCATGGCTGCCGCCGCCACCCGGTTTCTTATGGTCCACCATGGTTACGGTAAGGATATTGCCAGGCTTTGTGACCGGCATGGTAAATTCCATATCCGAAGAGATCTGGTATCCGCTCGGCGCCTCAATCTCATGGAAGAGGTAGGTGACGCCGGCTTCCAGTCTTTCCGTAAACTGCAGGGAACCATCCAGACTGAATTCCGGCACGGCAATTTCCCCGTTATCCTTGCGGATGATTGAGAATTTACCACCGCTTAATTCCTTGCCGTTTTCATCCGTCTTTACTACTTTGATTTCTGTCGGTTCATCGACCATGCGGATTACCTGTGTTTCCGGCGAATTGGTAACAGTAAAGGTTACAGGGTCTGCCTTATAGTAGCCGGTCGGCGCGGTATCCTCTTCCAGCGTATATGTCTTACCAACATCCAGGACGCCTTCTACGTCATGCGGGTTCCCATCGGTCTCCCATGCATCAATTACGTCACCGTTTTCTGCGCGGAGTACCAGCTTTGCACCCCTGACAGCGGTTCCATTGCGGTCTACCTTCAGGAAACGCATCTTGGTCGGCGCGTCTTTCATATGGATCGCATTGTCCGTAACCGGAATGTCTTTCTGCACGCCTTTGGCAAGTACGGTTCCATCCGGAAGTACGGCATTGCCGTTTTCGTCAATGGTCACGGTTGTCTCGCCGTTTTTCAGGGTGCCGTCCGGTTTTACGGTAATGGATGTGGTATAGCCGTTTTCATCATACAGTAAGGTATTGCCGTTCTTATCCACGTAGTGAGCATCCGATACGGTACCGTCCTTTCCAACAGTAAACTCAATGTCCTCGGAGTAATTGTAACCCTTCGGCGCATTTTCCTCGTGGAAACGGTAGGTTTCCCCGGCAATCAGTTTTTCCTGTAATACATGCGGCACATCGGTGCTTCTCCATGCATCTACTGTAGTTAATTCGCCGTTTTTGCCCACTTTCTTTAATTCACAGTAAGCACCAGGAACTTCCTGTCCGGCAAAATTCTCTTTTGTCAGCGTCACTTTGGTTCCTTCATCGCTCATCGGAACTTCCATGCTCTCGCCGTAGTGGCTGACGGTAAATTTCACATCTTCCGCAGCGGTATAACCATCCGGCGGGGTTACCTCATGCAGCCAGTAAGTATGGTCTGCTTTCAGTACCACATCCCACTCCTTCCAGATGCCTTCCATCTCAAAGGTGTCGATCAGCACTTCGCTCTTATCCTCTGACAGGATCTGGAACTTGCCACCCGTCAGGATATGGTCCGGATCGCCGACACTGTGCTTTAACAGCCAGATGATCGGGTAATCCGGCGTCTCATGTTCCGGCTTATCGCCCTGCACCGGGGTATGTGCATCATCTTCCTTATCCCCGATTCCCGGATACTCCTTGGAATCTCCTGTGGTGCCGTCCGGTTTTTCAGCCTTTACACCGTAGGTACGCGCGGTATTCAAGTAACCAAGTCCATCATCCTTTGCTGCGTTGGACAAACGTTCCGCTGCATCTTTGGTAATAACTGCCTGGAAGACAACAACCGCTTCTGCATCCGGTTCGATTCGGATCTTCGCAACCTGGTATCCGACTCCTTCGCCGTATTCCGACAGGTCTTCGCCGCGGATTTCGGAAATCTTCAAATCCTTGAAGTATTTGCTGATCTCCGGTGCATAGGCATCGGTTACATACATGGTTAACGGCATGGTGCCGGTGTTTTTGATGCGGGTCTCATAGCTTACGGTCGTGCCAGGCTTAAATCCGAATTTTCCAGTATCGCCCTTGGCAGGTGCATCCTCTGCTCTTCTCTTATCCATACTGTAGGACGGGTATTCCTTATCCGGTTTCTGCACCGGAGTATTTGCGTCGTCTTTCTTGTCTCCAAGTTCATCCGGGTAATCTTTTTTCGTTACGGTTACTTCGGTCTTTTCATCCCCCTTGCCGTCACCGTCCTTGTCCTCGCCACTGTATTCATAATACTTACCGATGACATTGGTGGTGGTTGCAGTATTTAAGTAGCCCAGTCCGTCATCCGGTGCGGAATTGGACAGGTTCTCTTTATCCGTCAGGACGGTAGCTTTATAGGTGACCACTGCGTAAGAGCCGGCTTTCAGTGTGATATTGGCTTTGGAGCCGTTCACGCTGTTTAAGGTGCCCATGGAGCTGTTTAAGCGTCCGCTGGCCAGGCCGTAGAAACGGACTGCGTCAACTTCCGGAGTCGTGAAACGATCCAGCTCTTCGAAGGCATCGTTCACATCCATGGTCAGAGTCATGGAACCAGTATTCTTAATAGTGACGTCGTATGTTACGATATCGCCCTTAAAGAAACCGAACTTGTCCGTTCCGGTTTTCTCCGGAGCTTCCGTTACACGCTCTTTTTCCATCTCGTATTTCGGTTCCTTGCCTTCCGGTACGTGATCCGGCGGGTTCTCATCCGGCGGATTGACCACAACGATCGGTCGGTTTTTCATGGTAACGGTCTGACGGTCTCCGTTTTCATTGACGGTGAATTTCACGTCATAGCTGTAGTAGTACCCGTCAATGGTCTCTACCTCATGGAGCGTATATTCTTCGCCTGCGATCAGTTCTCCGCTTACGATGAACTCGCCGCCTGCGTCCGTTGTCCACTCCTTAACGACCTGGTTGTTTCTGTCAATGATCTGCAGCAGGACTCCGGCCAGAGGTTTCTTTGTGACAGCGTCCACCTTGCGGATATCAACATCGGTCGGTTTATCCGTCATGGCCGCTTCCACCTGCTCTCCGTAATGGCTGACGGTGAATTTTACGTCCTCGGCTTTTGAGTAGCCTGCCGGAGGAGTCACTTCATGCAGCCAGTAAGTATGGTCTGCTTTCAGTACCACATCCCATTCCTGCCAGGTGCCGTCCATGGTAAAGTTGTCGATCAGGACTTCCGATTTATCTTCGGAAAGCACCTGGAAGGTTCCGCCCGGAAGAATGTGTTCCGGATCGTCCACGCTGTCTTTTAACAGCCAGATGATCGGGTATACTTTCTTATCCGGTTCCGGTGTATCCGGTTTTTCGTCCGGTTTATCCGGCGTGCCAGGTTTATCCGGGGTCTCCGGTGTCTGTACCGGGGTGTGTGCGTCATCTTCCTTATCCGGAATCTGCGGATATTCATCTTTGCCACCTTCCGTTCCGTCCGGTTTTTCGGCAATAACATTATAGGTTCTGGCAGTATTCAGATATCCTCTTCCGTCATCCGCTTCTGTCCAGGAAAGGCGCTCCGGTGCTGTATCTGATACAGTTGCCTGATAGGTAATAACCGCTTCCTTACCCGGTTCAATACGGATTCGTGCAGTCCGCGTTCCAATGCCGTGTCCTGCAGCGGAAATATTCTCTCCTTCAATGGCAGTGATTACCGGAGTTGTAAAGTATTTGCTTACGGACGGCGCATAGGCATCCGTTACGAACATCTTTAACGGGAGATCACCGGTGTTTACGATCCGTACCTGGTAGGTAACGGTGTCTCCGCGGTGGAAGCCGAATTTATCGGTCTCTGCCTTTGGTGCTGCAGGGCTGATTCTGGTCTTGTCCATCTGGTAGGACGGATTTTCCGGTGTATCCGGTTTTTGTACCGGAGTGTTCGCATCGTCTTTTTTATCTTCCAGTTCTTTCGGGAAGTCTTCTTTGGTTACGGTTACCTCGGTCTTTTCATCTCCCTTGCCATCGCCGTCATGGTCTTCCCCACTGTATTCGTAGTATTTACCGATGACGTTGGTGGTGGTTGCAGTATTTAAGTAGCCCAGTCCATCATCCGGTGCGGAATTGGACAGGTTCACTTCATCCGTCAGCACATATGCTTCGTAGGTTACCACAGCATAGCCGCCGGTGCGGATCGTGATGTTAGCCACGGAACCGTTCATGCTGTTGATGCTGCCGCACTCCATATTCTGGCGCACGCTGCCGTTTAAGTAGAATTTCACGGCTTTCACCTGCGGGGTACTGAACAGCTCCGGCTTCTCAAATGTATCATTCACATCCATGGTCAGGTCCATGGAACCGGTATTTACAATGGTTACGTCATATTCCACACGATCTCCCTTAAAGAAACCAAATTTCTTTGTTCCTTCTTTTGCCGGGGCCGGTGTGGTGCGCTCCTTTTCCATGGTGTAATCCGGGTTCGGAGTTTCCGGTGTCGGCGGCTCTACCTTTGGATATTCATCCGGCGGTGTTACCACCTTGATCTCGCGGTTGCGCATCTGTACTGTCTGCGGTTTTCCGTCACGGTTGACGGTAAAGGTTACGTCATAGCTGTAATAATAGCCATCCACGGTTTCTTTCTCATGCAGGGTATAGGATTCTCCTGCAATCAGAGTTGCTTTTAAATCAAATGCGCCTGTTTCATCGGTTGTCCATTCGGAAACAACCGTACCATTCTTATCAATGACCTGAAGTACGGCACCTGCCAGACTCTTCCCGGTTGTGGAATCCACCTTGTCAAAGTGGATATCGGTCGATGCATCTTTCATGATGATCACGTTATCCTTGATCTGCATGTCGGATTTTACTCCGCCCGCAAGCACGGTTCCGTTTTCATCCACTGCATCACCGTTTTCGTTCACGGTAACCGGTTTACCGTCTTTTTCAAATGTGCCGTCTTCCTTCACGATGATATCGGTCTGGTATCCTTCTTTATCATACAGGAGTTTATTGCCATCTTTGTCCACGTAGTGGGCGCTTTCAATGTGTCCGTTGCGGTCAATCGTAAACTCGATGTCTTGGGAGAATCCGTATCCATCCGGGGCTTTTTCCTCATGGTAACGGTACGTTGCTCCTGCAGACAGCTTCTCTCCGATCTCGTGGTCTTTTCCTTCTTCGGAAACCCAGCGGTCGATCTGGGCGGTGGTTCCGTCCTTATTGACACGGGAAATCACGCAGAGAGCTCCCGGCAGTTCTTTTCCGGCAAAATCTTCCTTGCGTAAGGTAGTGTCAAACGGAGCATCTTTCATTTTCAGAATATTATCAGCAACTTCGATTTCTTTTTTGGCACCTTTTACAAGGATTTCCCCGTTATTTCCAACAATGTCGTCTCCCTGGCGGGTTACCTGTGCTTCCCCGTTCCAGTAAGTTTCCATGCCACTCTCATCGGTTCTTACGACGATATCGGAAGGATTACCGTCCTCATCATAAACCACGGTCTCGCCGCTTTCATTGATATAATGAGCATTTTTGACGTTACCGTCGCGGTCCAGGGTAAACGCAATGTCAAGGCAGTAGGTGTATCCATCCGGAGCGCCTTCCTCATGGAACATATAGGTTTTTTCCGGTGTCAGTTTTCCCTCAATGACATGCGGTGTTGTACCGGATACCCAGGCGTCAATCACCTCACTGTTTCCATTTTCTTTTAATTCCTTCAGTTCGCAGGACGCACCCGGGATTTCTGCACCGGCAAAGTCTTCCTTGGAGAAGGAAACAACGGTCGGCTTATCCTGCATGACAACCTTATCAATGGTTCCGTCCTCGGAAACTGTAAAAGTCACATCCTCAGAATATCCGTAGCCGTCCGGAGCCTTTTCCTCATGGAAACGGTAGGTCTTGCCGGCTTCCAGAACACCAGTGAATTTCTTCGGTTCTTTTGTAGATACCCATTCCATTGGGTTTCCGAGTTCATCGGTCAGGACATTTCCGTCCTCATCCGTGATGCGACAGGTTGCCCCTTCCAGCTCTTCACAGTCCGTCCAGTCTGTTTTAGTGAACCATACCTCTGTTTTCTTATTCAGCATGGTCACGTTCTTGACCTGGCATTTTTCGCCGAAGCTGAACTCGTACTGGTTCAGGACCATTGGCTCAGCCTTTGCAAACAGCAGGTTCTCCTTTAACGTGTAGTCTGCGTTTTTCTGGAATACCGTACGTTTGCTGGTCTCATTTCTTGTATTGGTAAACAGTACATTGGTTACGGCATTTTTTGAAGTTTTTCCTTCCGTATTGCTGCTTGCAACCGTAAATGGATCGTTCTCTGCCACAATGCGTGTTACAGCGTACTTCGTATTGTACGGCAGGTCATTGATCAAAAGGAAATCATTGCCGCTTAAGGTTACGGTAAAGTCCGTCTCTTTTCCTGCTGCACGGAATACGCCATCAGAGTAACGCGTGCGATAATCATATAATCCATCCAGTGCTTCTCCATTCTCTCCGGTCAGAGTCACATGATATGTAAACTCTGCATTCTCATTTTCCAGATGGGTGCCGGAAACAACGTTTGTCAGCACCAGTTTTGAGGTATTCTCAAACAGGCCGCTACCCTTATTGACAGCAACTACATTCAAATAAGAATAGCTTCTTTCTCCGATGAAAACCTTCTGGTTGATATAGCCGGATGCATTGTCATCGATTTCGGCAACGATGGTATAGCTGCCATCCTCTTTTTCCGTTGTTGCCTTATAGTAGCCGGATCCATCTTTTTTCAGGTCATCCGTGCTTAAATAAGTCAGTCCGTCTGCTGGAACCAGAATCACATCCTGGCCTGCGCCGTGATAGGTAATGCGGTAACGGATCTGTTTTCCCGGCTGTGCCGCCGCGTGGTTCACGCCATTCGTGCTGGTCAAACTGCGTACAACAGTCAACTCATTCGGGTCAGCCTCCAGCGGATTGGCAACGGTATAAGTGCCATTCCCGTCCGGGGTGTAGGTTACAACCGGTTTCCCGTCTGCGTCCATGACTTCCACGTTCAGCCCGGTTACTGCATCGTTCAGATCAATCTGCATCCAGTCATGATACAGTTTGGCATTGAATGTTGTGGTACTTAACCGGTCTGTTGCTCCATTGGTGTATTTTACATACTCGGATGCGCGGTAACGGTTTCCGTCCATTACATTATCGGAAGAAAGGTTTAAAACGCCGGTCTTTAATGTACCGAGGTTTTTCTCCGTGCCGTCCGTCAAATCCTCAAGCACGACATAAGTTCCGAGTACAGAATGGGTCGTAAAGGTCACGCTTTCCACGGCACCTGTATTGTCGGCAGTAAAGTCGATCATGTTCTGCTCTTTCGGATCATACCAGGTCTTGCTGATTCCGGTTCCATCCGCAGAGATCTGGAAGAACATATCATCGGCTTTCGTGTAGCCGGCCGGAGCCTCTTCCTCACGCAGGACATAAGTTCCGCCAGCGGTCAGCCCGGTGACTGCATGGGTCTTTTCGTTTTCCTTGACATTCCAGGTCCAGTCCTCTTTCATGGATTTTCCATTGCTCTTCCAGGTTCCGTTTTCCTGTACTGCTTCATAAATGACCAGTTTTGCCCCAGGAACCGCGGTACCGTCTTTAAAATCAGCTTTTGAAACTGTCAGCTGGGACTCTTCATCTGTTACGGTCAGGACACCGTCTTTGATTGCGGCATCTTTCGTGTTTACCATAATGGCCGCAGAACCGCCGTCCGCTTTCTTGGTATCCATGGTAAATTCATGGATGGTCGGGTCCAGCGTGTACCCGGCCGGAGCGCTAACCTCTGTGATCGTAAAGATATATGGGTCGAGTTTTCCATCTGCTGCAAAGCGTGCGGTATCGGTAATGTTTAACGCTGCGTTGCCGTCTGCGTCTGTGGTCATTGTACCCACTTCGATGCCACCAAGGGTTTTATTCTTCACAGAAAAAGTCGCGCCGGCCAGCGGGCTTCCTTCTTTGTTTTTCTTCACAACCTTTACGGCAATCGGGAGCGGTTTATCCACAACGCGGATTCCGGTCAGAGCATCCGCTGTGCTTAAATCCGTCACATGGATTTCCTGTACCGGCGCTGTTTCATAATATGCCGGAGCGGAAACCTCCACGAGATAATAATAGCCGTTCTTTAAGTCCGTTACCGTGTGCGGGCGGTAGTCGCCGATCTGGTCCTTCCGGATCAGTTCCGCTTTATATTCCGCTTCCGTATAAACGCCATCCTTGCCGGTTTCAAAACTTTCCGCCAGGACTGCACTGCCGGGGACTTTACCGTCTGCAAAAGCGGTTTCATAATCCGCAATCTCGGTTTCGCTGTAATAAAGGTTCATGGAAGCTCCCGGGATGACTGCGGCATGCTGCGCATCTTCCTCGCTGAGCGCGGAACCATTCTGGGTCCCGGTGTAGTATGTCTGATCTTTCTGCCCGATTTTTGCAACGGACAGCTGTTTCTCTTTATTCTCTAAGGTATATCTCTGAACGGCATCCATGTTTTCAACCGTTACCTGCTTATCGGCGGCGGTCACATAGCCGGATGGAGTTTCGGTCTCGCGGAGGATATAGTTGCCTTCCGGGATGTAATCAAAGCGGTGCATACCGTCAACCGTATCATAGGTCACCATATTGGCATATTTTCCTGTATATCCGTCGGTGTAGTTAAAACCGAAGGAAACGCCGTATGCCTGGCTGCCGGATTCATTTCCGTCATTAAGCGGATAGATACTGATGTGCATTCTGGTGCCGTTGCTGACATTCCATACCTGGTCGGACAGGGTTCTGGAGGCAGCTTCGTCCTTTTCCGCTGACATGGTTTCCTGATAGGTAAAGCTTCCTTCTTCCTGGTTTCTCTTTGCATATGCCTCACGGAATGCCTCCGGCGCATCGTCCGGCGCATTCCCTGACAGGCAGGTGATTCTTGTGCCGTCGGAAATGATCCAGATCTCCTTTTCAGCAGTGGAAGTGCCGGAGCGCACTGCTTCCCTGGTTACTTCCCAGGAAAACTGCGTCATGTCCGTATTTCCATTCTGAACCTGTTCCGTAAAACTTTCCACAAAACTTGTCTTTGCGGATTTGCCGGTGAAGAAATTCGTAATGCGTGTCCACATGGATGCAGATGTTTTCTTTGCCGTGTTGTTGGTGTAATCGGAAAGATCATCCGTTTTCCATTCCGCCACGGTATTGCCGTCCTGGTCGATCAGGGACAGGCCTGCTCGGTTGGTATTCGGCATATGACGGTTCTGCATGCCGTCATAATAGAATTTTTCGATTTCCAGTCTGGTATGCTCATCGGTCATGCCGAAGATTTGTACGCCGTCTTCTCCGGTAATAGTCAGATTCTGTGGTTCCATGGTGACGTAGCCATCCGGTGTTTTCACTTCGGTTACGGTATAGTTTCCGACCGGAATGCCTTCCAGGAACAGCGGGGATGAGGTATCAAATTCCAGATACCAGGAACCGTTTTCTTCTTTTTTCGTAATCTCTTTATTGCCGGTTACCTTGACCCAGTCGCTGAAACTTTTCTTTGTTTTGGTATCCGCAGCTTTTAATGCAAGAACCGCACCGTTCACATGCTTAAAATACCACTGCCCCTTTGTTTCCTTTACAGTTACGGCCGCTCCAGCGTCATTCTTTTCCTGTTCGCCGTTTACATACAGATCTTTCTCGTATCCGTTTGGAGCATCCACTTTGATAAACTCCGCTTTGACAGTGGTATCGGTCATTTCTGACGTCTGTACATCCGTGCTTTCATTGACTGTCACGCCGACCGGCAACCCTTTTGCATAGCCGTCCGGAGCTTTACGCTCTTCCATGATGTAGGTGCCCTGGTTGACACGCTTTAACATGTCAGCCTGTCCGCCGGATTTGGTATCGGAATATACATCATTTCCGGTTTTCCCGTCAGCACTGATGGTGTTCTTTCCATCCGCAGTGTTTTCCACGGTATCCACTTTCTGGGTGTCAAACGGGTCATTCGGAGTATTTTCTCCGGTTGTCCATACGTTTTCCATCAGATAGGCGTCGCCGAGTCTGCGGTAAAGCAGATTATCCGTGGAATGGATGTCACCGGAACCACTCTTAAACTCACCGCCGTTTGCGTCAAAGGTCACGGTAACGGTTTCTGTTTTCCCGGTTGCTGCACGGTCGGAATACCACTGGGCATTCTCGGTTTCATCCATGCCACTTCCGTCCGCATTCTGCCAGCGCGCTACTGCTGTTTTTTTCGCGGTCAGGCGGTTCGGTTCAATCAGCCATCCGGCAAACACATGGTTTTCCCTTACCGGGACAGGAACGGTACTCTTTCCGTTTACGATATAGTTTCCGTCCATGTCGATAATGACTTTCACATCCTGCTTGTCCGAATACTGGTAATGGGTACTCTGGTCAAACGGGTTGTCATCGTCCCCGTTGTACAGTTTTTCATGGTCGTTGATCTTATAGGCATTCTCATTTTCGGTATCCAGGGAATCCTTATAGGTGTACCCGATATACTCGTCGCCATCATAATCATAGCGGTCTTCGCCCTTGACGTAGGTTTTATCGGATTTCCGGTAGTAGACCGGATGCCCGTAAATATCCAGAACCGGGTTCATGCTCTTCTCAAAAGAAGCGCCATTCAATGTTCCGGTGGTATATTCCTGCGCGGTATCCGCATTTATGGTAGCGATTCTGGTGGTCAGGATCTTCTGGAAGGTGCGGGAACCGGACTGATTGCCCTGGCTCGCACCGGAACCGTCATAAAAGACATTGACCGGCCAGACGAATAACTTGGTATTTTCCGTGCTGTCCGTATCGTTGACATCATGGATATTGTCGTGGCCTGCCTGCGGTTCGATCTTTTCCTCAATATACGCAATACCGGTCTGCGGATCTACCATGGCGTCACGGTTGCCGTCCTCGTCCAGGTGGTACATGACGGTGTCTTTTCCGACCCGGATGGTCTTATTCGGCAGGCTGTATCTGATCTCGTTAAAATCGCCGCCGACAAATTCATAGACCGGGCGTGCACTTCCAGCTTCATACGCATAAATGGAAAAATCACGCTCGTCCTTCTGATCAATGTTTACCACGTTTCCGTCTTTGTCAAAACCATACAGCGCATTCGCTTTATTGTATCGTTCCGTGCCGTATACTTCGTCCACTTTGGAAGTATTAGTCAGTCCAATGGATGTGTATTCATCATTGGAAGTCACATGAAGGTTATCCAGGCTGTAAAACAGGATCGGGGTGTCCTCGCGTTCGATGGTTTTTGCGATCCATACGCCGTCGCCGGAGTCATTGATCTCGTCCTGGTAGTTGTAGTTATCGTCCACTACTTTACCAGTACTGTCGATCTCGATCTTGCTTCCATCCTCTTTCTGAAGGACGTACATAGTCTGGTTTCCGGCATGTCCCTTATTCACGTAAACACTGGTGACGTTATTGGAACCGGAGTCGCGGACAACAGTTACGCCGGTGAAACGATCATCTTCCCCATAGTATTCCCCGTCCCTGGTTACTTCCGGATTACGGAAGATCTCCACGGCATCATACAGTGCCATTTCGGCACCGGCAACGTAGCGGTTGGCATCGTCTGCGGTTTCCAATGTCCGTGTTACATAGGCATAGCCTTCGAACACGCCTTGGGCATTATACATGATCTGCATGGTCTCATTGAGCCCCTGTGCCTTCCGGTTCATGAGATATTCCAGGGTACCCTTGAGCCATCCGTAACCCAGATAGGCATTGTTTGAAGAATAAGCCAGCTCGATGTGGTCTGCGCCGTAATCCCGCAGCAGATCTGCGGCCGCACCTTCCACACGACCGGAAATTTTATAGGTGACTGTGTTTTTCTGTGGTGCGTCCGTCTTATCCGGAGCGATGCCTTCATGGCCGCCCACTTCTGTTTTTACCTTAGATACCTGCAGGCGCGCAGGGGTATCATTGATGTATGTTCCCTCCGTGTTGATGGTATCCTGTGGTTTGCTTCCGTTCGGCGTTGTTCCGTCCGGATTGACGGGCCTTTGCGCATCCACGGCATAGGCAGTCATGCTTGGCGCGATGTTACCAAATATCAGAGCTGTGGATAACAAAAGCCCTGTCACTCGTCTGATCCCTGTTTTGAACAACATGATCGTTCCTCCTTTAATTTTGATGTCCTAATTATGGATGGAAATTCCAGGATTTTGGTATGGAAAACCGCCCGACATGTTTCCACGCCGGACGGTTTTTCTTTAATGCTTATAATTGATGTCTGTCAGTAAATTTCCTTCGTAGCGTACCGCGTCGGTCTTGCTGTACATATCGCCGTCCACGTAATAGCTGGTTTTATCGGAATATACCTCGTATGCGACCGGTTTGCTTCTGACGTAGCCCGCCGGTGCCTTGATTTCGGCCAGAACGTATACGCCTGCCCCGATCGGCTGCGGTGTTACAAAATAACCGGTATTCTGGTTTACATACTCTTTTGCATCTGCATTTTCTTCCGTTGTCACTTCCACGTCGTTCATGGTGGAGTAGACGGTCATCTGACCGGTACGGTTTCCGATTTTATCCGTCAGCATGATGCGTTCGCTCTCCACACAGATCGGAGTTCCTTTCGGAACGATACCAGTATAGGTCTCGCCGGCCCCAGTGGAGGTTTCCACGATACTTCTTCCTCTTGCTGCTGCCTTGATGTCATGGGCACCCATGGCTTTTAAGAATTCCATACTGCCTTCGATCATGGTATCCTGCAGATAGAACTTTGCATCGCCTGGTTTAAACTGTGCCAGGAACTTCTCCCGCTCCGTTGTGTCCGTGATAAGCTTCGCATCTTCCTCGATCTCCTCAAAACTCTGGTAGCGGCTTCCTGCGTAGAGTGCGAAAATCGCATCATCGTGCAGAATGTATTCGCCGGTCTCGGAGTCCGTCTTGTTGATCCGCAGGAAAGTGGTGAAAAAACCATTCCGTTCATTGACATCCGCATAACCATTGAATTTGGAAGCGTCATAGGCTTTCGCGTCCGCCGGTTCCGTTACGGTCCACGGTACAAGCATCTGGGCATAGCGTCCGGAATAAGCAGTCAGCTCGCCGGTCATGGAAACCACACCGTCTTTCCACTGCATACCGGATGCATTGTTGTCATCCGTCTGTCCACCCTTGTACATGACATCATTGGCGGCACCACGGTCTTCGGATATGCCCGCGTAGAAGAAACGATCCTGCAGCACTTTCCCGTCATAGTTCGTTCCGTTTGCGGTGTCCGCTCCGTCCGTACGGTCAATGGCCATATAATCGGAAGCGTTATTCCCACCGTTCTCCGTGCCAATCTTTGCGGTTCCTGCTTCGCCGCGGTGTTCCGTATCATAATAGTCCTTTAATGGATCAGTCTCTTCCTGGGTGTATTTCCAACCGTTATACAGGAATGAATCCCCATAATGAATGCCATCATAACCGCGTTCCCCACTGTTTAACAGGTCAATATCAAGACCGTACTTATAAATCTCGTAATCACCGTAATAGTTGTGGGCACGGATGACGTAGTGGCGTTCATCCTGTCCGGCATTCGCCGTTTCATCAGACCATTCCTCGCCGAAACGGATCATGTAATTGGCTGCCTTTGCCTGTTCTTCGGTCGGCATGGTCTCATCGTAGCTGTAATGTGCGTTGTAGTTATCCGTAGTATCATTGCTTTCTCCTGCGTCATACAGGCTCGGTACCAGGACTTCCTTCGGTTTCTCGATGCTGTAGCTTCTGTTCTCCCAGTCATTTACGGAACCGTCCCGTCTTGCAGGCTGCTGTTCCACGATTACATAGGTACCATACGGCAGATATGCGGATATCGCGCTGTGCTCATCTCCATCATCAAAATCAATGGACAAGGTCGTTACATCGGAATCAGAACCACCGTTTTCCGCACTGTCCCACTCAACACTGTAAATGGTGTCAAGGTCGTAGGTGTAGAACGGCTTTAAGTAGTTGTAGGATTTCGCAATTGCCTCAAACAAAGCGTGGTCGTAAACTTCCTCATCATATTTAATGGTTCCGTCGTTATCCGCAGAAATATTCTCGTCGTTTCCATTATTGGTCATCAACTTCGCGGCTTCCTGTTTTAAATACCATTTGGTTGCGAACTGACGTACCGCATCGGATGCTTCGGCATTGGCCCTTGCGTAATCGGAAGTGCTCATCACAGTCTCTATGTTGACACCGTTCTGCTCTGCCGGATACTTTTCATAATCCGCGCGGTCACCGAAGACTTTCTCGCGGATCCAGCGGAACGGCTTGAAAGAGGTATCATGGTCTCCGCCCGCGGTACCGTCCTGATCAGTACCGTCCGTATTTTCCATGGTATGTCCAGGTTCTGCGTCATCCTTCTGGTATTTCTCATAGAATGTCTCGAACCAGTGCTGTCCCGGATAGTTCGCCATGGCATCGCCCGTAAAGGTAGAGTGCATATCGTCATCCCAGATATCGGTATTGGCTGCCTGCATAGCATCGAAAAATTTCTCGTAGTTGTATTCTTCCACATCCCTGGTTCCGGTTCCATCCTCCACGGTATGGAGTGTGGTTTCCAGGAGTCTGGTCGGGCTGTTTGCGGCATTCTCCGTATCGTGGATACGGTCACTTTCTGCCACATCGGTATTCTTTCCGGTGTACTGGTACAGGGAAGCTCCCGTTCTTACTGCCTCGCCGGAAGCATCACCAGGGTTGCCTGCCGCATCCGTACGCTCTGATGTGGAGAATCCTTCTTTTTCGCCCATCTCATAGGAACCGCCAGTCTGCGGGTTTCCGTACTCGGCCCACACGTTGTTTGCCCTTGCGGAAGTGGTCTTTGAACCTTCCTTATGCAGAATCTCCGTATAGATTTTCTGGACGTTTGCGGAATCCAGCGCCGCGCCGTTTGTCTTGTCCTTTTCCGGGAAATTCACGGTCTTTCCAGTGTAGGCATCCGCATATTTCCAGGTAAAGGTGTCGTAATTTCCATCGCCGTTTGTATCCTCGTACTGCGGAGTCATGACATTGCCGTTGCGGTCCATCCAGACGATGTTTCCATCTTCATCGCGGTAGAGGCGTTCCAGGTTACTCTTTAAGTATGCCTTGAAGCGGAAGTTCGGGATATCTGTTGCGGATTCCCCGTCCACTTCGCCGCCCATCAATTTCGTCAGCCAGTCTTTTACGGTGTCGTAAAGTCCGGCATCCCTCTTTGCGGAAATGTTTTCCGAATGCACGGCGGAATAGGTATCATGTGCATACTTGATGGTTTTTGTCTCTTCCGTAGTACGCTCATGGCCGCATGTTTCACAGGTATCCCTACCGTCCTCGTTCTCGGTGCCGCAGTTTAAGCAGTACCATACGTTCTTCGGCTCTGCCAGGGTCTGGATATCCTTGAATACTTTGACTTTCTGGCGGATCGGACGCTCCTGTACCGGGATCGGGGTTTCCATGGTGCCGTGTCCTGGTGTGCCGGTTCCATCCTGGAAGGTCTTATCCTGCCCCGGATAGGTCAACTCGGCATCGGCCACGTAAGTTCCTTTCTTTGCTTCCTGTTTCTTTGCGTAGTCCAGATATACGGAAGCTTTGGCATTTAATGCTTCCACTTCGTAAAATCCGCTGGATACCTGATCGCCCGGCTGCAGGCGTTCCTGGTTATCCCTGGAAAGCGCCTCCCAGTCATCCTGGGTCAGTGTATGTTTGGTTTTCGGGCATACCGCCTTCAGTGCGATGTCCAGTGTTTTATCTGCATCGGTCTGTACGTTTCCGTAGGAATCTGTGTACGGCATGTCGATGTGGATCACATAGTTTCCGGTTGCTGCATCATAAGCGGCGTCCAGTTTGGCCCACTGGGTTTTTAATACATTGGATGTCACATCGCCGTATTTCGGTACACGTTCGGTCTCCGGAACCTTGTTGCCATCCTTATCATATACGAACTCGCCTTTCTTGTAATACTTCGGTCTGGTTGCATATTTGGTCATGATGCTTCCATCCCCGTTCACAACGGAGTCCGGTGTACACATGGCATTTAAGTAAGTGTAGGAGCTGGATGTCGCGGTCTTTAAGTTGGTGTAGTAACCGAACGCATCATCTTCGTTTCCATCCTCGGTATATTTCACATAAACATAGTACGGCTCAAAGTTTGTGTCATTCGGAACAAATTCTTTCCGTACATAGATGTCGTATCCATTGCCGTCATCCGATACGGTTGCGAATGCACCATCCGTTGTGTAGAGATTGGATGCGTACAGATAGAAATCCACACGGTCAGAATGCTCTTTGTAGCTGTCAAGTCCGCCGAAATTATACTGCGGATTGTCAATGTAGTACTGGATCAGGTTACGGATCATATCTTCCGTGGTCAGAGCCTGTCCGTTTGCCGCTTTACTAATGGTGACCTTTACGATCTGCGGACCATATGCCGTCGTCTTTGCAATTTCGCCCGGGTTTACGCCGGAAACACCGTAAATATCCACTTCGCCCTTGCGGACACCGCGGGAGTAAACGGAATAGTTTTCCGATGAAAAGGTTTTCTTGCCGTTTACATAGGTAGATGGTGTTGTGACGCTTCCGCCGCCGCGGATCGCAGTCTCCAGTTTGGCTTTCATGAGTCCCCAGTCATTGGAGCTCCATACCCTGGAAAGACGTACCTGATCCGGATAATACACAGTCCCGTCTGGATTTACTGCGGAATTTCCACGGAGGAAGTTATCAATCTTCTCCTGGCTGAAGGTTCTCTTTTTCTTCACGGCCACATTATTTGCTCCGATCGTTGCCGGAATCTTTTCGGTCAGTGTCGTATAAGTTCCATCGCCGACATAGATCGGGTCAGATGTATCGGAGGATGCTCTCTTATAAATAATGTTGCCGTTCGCATCCGTCTTATTGACTACTTCCCATCCGATCTGCTGTTTTGTTGTTTCCTGTGTGGACAGGGAATCCTGACGGTAGAATTCGGTACCCTCCGGCAGTTTGGAAACCACAATATCAAATCCACCGTTTGCCGCGGTTCCATCGGAAGTCACGTTAAAGAACGGCTCATTCTCGGCGCCGATTGCTTCCTGTCCGTTGATATAAAGGTTTCTGGATACGGAAACGGTTCCCTTTCCGTCTTCCGCGCGGTTTACTTCATAAACGGAATCTGGATTTTCCGGATCATAGTTGGTATAGGCATTTGCCTTGCCGTTTACGGACAGCTCGTATCCTTCGGAACGGGAAAGTTCCTTAATATAATACTTACCGAGAATCAGCGGTCTACCAATCCAACTGTTGCCGTTGTTCTCCTCGTTGGCGTCATACACGCGCTCCGTGCGGCCGGCGATAATGTGTTCTTCTTTGTCATCTGTGTAGTCATCCACTGTCCAGCTGGTGTCATGGAAGTCGTTGACCACTGCATGGTTTTCTTCCTCGATCGGCTTTGCATCTTCACGGAAACGGTTCTTCGGTGCGCTGTCGTACCAGGTAGTTTTTTCGATCTTACCGGTCTTGTAGTTGTACACCACTCCCGGCGCTTCTGTATAGGCCATGAAAGAACCGTCGCCGTTGCGATCGGTTGTTGCAACTGCCACAAGATCGCCCTCTTTATAGACCGTGCCAGTCTTGCCGTCCGGATGCACAATATCTTCATCCGCAAACAGACCGTATACAGCCCCTTCCAGGGAACCGTCACCGTTTTCCTGGGCGTAGGAATCGAACTGCTCAGACTGTGCATTGTCAAGGTTCAGGTCACGTTTATTGAAGTGAATCTCACCTTCCGTACGATGGTCGTAAACGCGCCATGCGTTTCCTTCGCCGTCGCGGTCGTCACAATGGGACCAGTTATCTTCCGGTCCAAGTTCCACTGCAAAATCATCGGTCTGTGCATCGGTAAATGCTTTTTCAAATACAGACTCAAAATCTGCAGAACCGTCCGAACCGCCGTTTCCATCGCCGTCATCATCGTCATCGGATGCGAGGCTGATGCTGTCCTCTGCGGAAAGGCCACGGAAGTTCAGAATGGAAGCGAGGAAGGATTTCTTTTCCGATGTTTTGTTTTCTGCACTCTCTTCAGTCGGCGCCTGTGTTTCCGCAGATGCGAAAGTTTCTTTTTCCACAGCAACGGTTGTTTCGCTGCTTACCGATGCTTCTGTCTGTTTTTCTTTTTCGGTTTCTTTGCTTTCTGTCTCTGCTTCTGTTTCTGTTCCTTCAGCAGTTTCCGTCTCGGTTTCTGCAGATACGATCTCTTCTGTTTCTGCTGAAGTCCCTTCTGCCGCATATGCCTTGATTGTCAGCAGGTCGGAAACACCGTCTTTGATTGCTGTGCCGACATTCTCTGCTTTTCCAAACAGGTCGAGATCCGGGACGGTGATGTTGTCGTCCTCATCCTCTTCTGCTTCGGAATCCGTTGCGTTGGAAGGGGTGGCAAAGGAACCGGTCAGGAATTTGACTGCGTCGAGGATCTTCTCCTTAAAAGCACTGAAGCCGGTCTTTTCAAAACCGTAATCTTCGCGGATATACGGCTCCAGCATGTACGCACTGTTATCATCGGTTTCATCCGTATCCACCGCGAATGCGGAAGACAACAGGGAAAGCATGGTAGTGCTGCCTTCATCATCTCCACCCGCGCTGACAGGTGCATTCACGCTGTCATTGATGGTGATGAACTTGTCGTATTTCTCATCGCCGATCGCGAACGTGGAATTTGCGCCGTTCTGAGAAGAATCGGTGGTGATCGCTTCGATCAGAACATCATCCGTATGGGTGTCATGGACGATATATCCCTCTCTGGCTTTTTCCTCTTTCCATGTGTAGGTATATTTTAAGGAAATGAACTTGTCATAGGTGTCCTCAGTATCCTGCTTACAGCCGGAACCTTCATAGGACGCTTCTTTATCAAAGCATTCGGTCGGTCCGCCGTTCGGTGTGGTGTCTTCGTCTCCGCCGCTTCCGGCAATCTCGCGGATCTTGCTTTCGTCCACGCCATCACCGAGCCAGTGGAAATGAACACCGTCGCGCTCTTCTGCTTTTTCCTGGCAACCTTCATAGTAACCGATCCATTTTTTAGCTGCAGCACGGTTCTGTTCTTTTGCTGCTTTCACTTCGTCGCTGTTATCCTCTCCGGTTTCCGGATCTGATTCCAGTTCCGGAACCGCCGTGAATTTCGGCGCCGGGTGACCATCGCAGTATGTCTTTTCATAATGATAGTTCTTTGGTACATCCGTCTCGATATGGCCGTTTCCATCCGTGGTGTAGGAGTTTACTTTGCGGAAATCATCCCACAGAACCGGTGACGAGGTGTACCCGGACTGCCAGTCATTGTCCGGATATTCGCCGGACTCAGATCCTTCGTAAAGCTGAACAGCGCCGTCATTGTCTGTATTGATCTCGTCCTGATCGTCGAATTTCTCGTACAGGTTGAACACGGAACCTTCCAGCGGTTCGCCTGTCTCATAATCCTTTTTATCCAGCTGCACGTTGTAGTCGGTCTGCCAGTCTTCCTGGTGACGGAATACACAGAAATGCAGATCGGTTTCCACTGGAACTGGGTCCGTGCTTGCGCCAAGGACGAAACACGGGTAGGTGTTTGTTAATGGGAGTGAATGTATTTTAATAAATGTCTGGTGTTTATCGGTTGGTCTGCGGTTTGTCGGGCAAAGCGCACATTTATACACTTCCATGATATCCGCAGCAAAATCCAACGGAGAATCCCAGGTTGTGTCCTCAACGGATACAAACGATCCTTTTGGAATCTCAAAATAACCATAAAGTGCCGGCGCCGCTCCGCTACCGTTATAGGTTGCTTCGAAATACGGGGCCGTGTCTCCGGATGCCGGGTGTCCTTGTATGGTCCAGCTGCCGATCTGCACAGGTGTCTGATCCAGGACAGAAAGGTTCTGCCACATTTGTCCGTTCCACAATTTTAATGATGCGGCATTATTATAGAACCATTCGGACATATTGATGTAATAAGTGTTCTGGCCGGTTTTTTTGATGTTTGAGGAACCGGAATCATCGGAATCGTTAGAGTCATCCACGTCATTGTCGAGATCTTCATCCCCATCATCCCTTCCAGGCTTACTGGAAGAATCGCCGGAACTGTTTTTGATCAGGTTCTTTTTGCTATCCAGTTTACCGGTTGTGTAATATGCCGCGTTATCCTTGATAGCGAGAGCGTTTTGCTGTACCATTTCAAGGGTTACTTCCTGACCGTCCGGAACAGAAACGATGTGCTTCTGCATATCAACCGGCCACTGGGCATAACCACCCTCACCGTATTCGTCAGCTGTGTAGGATTGACGCCAGCCGGTACCCATTCGTGGCAGGAGCCAACGAGTGCCGCGATCGTTGATGTAACTTTGACCGTTTCCAGGAAACAGGTAATCGTAATCGCACAATGCTGCTAAAAGTGGATCTCTCTGAATAATCGCTTCGCCCGCTGCACCATGGCGAACGATACCAAGTTCCGTTTCGGTCAGCGGCGAAAAACTGGTTGGGATATTATCCCAATAATTATGCCTAATAGAATCTCCTACGTTTTTCTCAATCTCATTTGCCCAGAACTTTGCTTCTGCAATAGCATCATCACTTAACCCGCCAGTTCCGGTTGTTGTTGCTGCTGCGATAGCGGCCCACAAGGTTTTTAAAACAATACGTTCATCGCCATTTCCAATCGTTTCCAGTAACTTCTGCTTATTAAACTCGATCGCTTTTTTCCAGTCATCCGATCCATGCGTAAGACCTTGGGTGAGGGTTGTTACGCACACGTACTGGTCTGCTTTACAGTTAGCACCTGCATCGCTGTACAGATGATTGTCTGTACAAATACCATAATCCTTGCTGTAGGCATATGATGTTAGTGATGCAAACTGGCTGATGTCAATCGTACCGGCCGCGAGTAATACCGCAAGTAGTCCGGCAACTGGACGCTTCCAGTTCCTTTTTTTATGTTTTTGCATAGATTCTCCTTCCTTTCTTTTTTATAGGCTAATTATGGAAGGAAAACATACGAATTCGGTTTTATATTAGTGTTTTTGTTTGTATACAAAAAAAGAACCTTCCCAATTAGGAAGGCTCTTTAAAAAGGTTCTATTCGTAATGGATGTATTCGCCGAAATTGTAGTTGTACGATTGTCTGGTTCCCAGTTTCGATGTTTCACGCCAGTCATCGGTCAGATTAATACCACCATTTTCGGCCATGTGAGGTACACCGTCTACCTGTACAATCCAACATGCATGTACAGTGTCGCCGACAATGGCACATTTTAAACCAAGCAGTGTTGCAAGTAAGTGTCCGGTATTGGCATAATCAATGCAGACTCCTTTTTTATTGAGTAATACCTGATGGTATGCATTATATGTATGCAGGCTTGGATTATTCTTTACTTCATTATCATACTGAGAACCCCTTAAAAGTTCCTGGATCTTTGCAAGTCTTTCCGGTTCCGTAGCGTGCTCGAAATCAAAACTGTTCAGCCAGTTTTTCAACACTTCACAAACATCGTTAAGAGCTTTTCTTTCTTCTTCTGAATACCAGCTGTCGTCATGCATGGTATTGGTCTGCCCAGTTAATTTGCTGATAATGTATGCATTATTAGGGGACACGATAAAACTATTATGCCCACGTAAATCATGATGACTCTTTTCATCTGTATACCAGTTGTCTGCATTAAGATTTTCAATATTTAACGCATACAGATCCACCACCCTTTTCAATGGGTAATTCGCATCATACGTCACATCACGTACCGTGCCGCCAGCATAGGTGGCGCCGATTTCTTCCGCTGTTGCGGTCTTGATTTTTCCATTATCATCCAGAACACGTCCAAGATAATCAATGGTTACACCGGCCGGCGTGGTCCAGGAATCAAACGTCGGATAGACCTGTGCATTCATATACATTTTGTCTGTATATCCGGCAGATTTATAATCACCTCTTGGACCATAATAATATAAAATATATTCACTACCGCCGCTTGTATTTTCCCACCAAAGATTGTCCCCTGCCTGTACTTTCTGTGTTGGATATACCAGTCCTGTTCCAACTGGATTTACTTTTGTGGTATTTTCAAGTTTATCGACATCCCTCATATAGCTTACAAGACTGTGCTGCTTCGCGTTGGATTTTGCCGGGGTACCGCTATTTCCGGAATTTCCAGAATTTTTTACAGCCCCCTGTGTTTTTACCACACCGTTTTCTACCCACTGTCCGTCTGCATTTACGGTATAGCCGTCCGGGGTTGTGGTGTTGGTTAAGAGGTAACCGTCTGCACCGAAATAATAACTCTCGGAAATGCCGTCCCCATTACCATCCAGCCATTTCCATTCATTCTTCGGGTAGCTGCCGTTTTCATCCCACCAGTATCCGGTCGCATCCTGTTTCCATTGTCCTGCAAATGCAGTTGTCGCGGAACCGGCTGCCATAGCTGTTGCCATTGCAAGAGCCGTTGCTCTTTTTAAAAATCGTTTTCTCATTTTGCATCCTCCCATGTAAGAATTATTACTTTCTTATTTATGCATTCATTATAGCGTGTGGCAATCATTCTGGCAAGCTATTTGATTTCTGCGGATATCCAAATATGCGTTATTTTCATGTGCGTGTGATAACGATGGAGAAGGAATACGGATCAAAAGATATCTACATGTTCTCCACAATATCGACTACACCACTTTCTTCTTGCATATCATCCGTCTCAAGCTCTTCTGTTTTTTCAGATGTTTCCTTGACATTTTCTTCCTCAGCATCCGCATCTGTGTCTACGTCTACTGACTTATCTACAGCCTCATCATTGTTCGCTTCATCTATCAGAGCTGCCGCGGTCTGCTCCACCTCGTCATCCTGTTCCTGCATGGTTGTCTCGATCTCAAAGACCATATTGTTCTTTGTCAGCTTTGCAACGTAGCAGCCCGCAGTTCCGTTTCCGACCGGAATGTATACTTTACCGTCCATGGTCTCGAACTGGCGGATGTAGATGGTCGCATTCGGTTTGCCGGTGCCGTTCAGCTCCGCAACCAGCTGACCGTTATACATGTATCTGGTGGTGTAACAGTATTCCTCTGCCGCATCATCCAGGCGGTACAATTCTACGGTAAAGACAACACCGCTCTGGTACAGAATGAACTTTGTGCCGTTACCATTTCCCTTAGCGGAATCCACGGACATTTCCTTATACTTATATCCTTCCGGAATCTCATATTCTACCCAGGTATTCGGTTTTGCATAGCCGGTCTTTTCCTCTCCGACCTGTGTTCCGTTGCATACGAACCGAATAGTGTAGTTCGGCTCGGTTACCGGAGTATCATCCTTTTTGGAATCATCGGTTCCGGATTTTTTCAGGGTTACGGTAAAGACCGTTCCGTCCTCGCTTGCGCTGAGAATGGTGCCGCCGCTTAAGACAGAGCCACTTCCGCTTGTTACTTCCACTTTATCCATTTCGTAACCGTCCGGAATATTCCAGCCATCAATCACCTGGTTCTTCGTGGTGGTGCCGGTTATGGAACTGAACTCTGATCCATCATAGACGAACCGGATGGTATATCCGACTGCATTTTTTTCGTAAGGAATGGTGCCATTCGTATATGCCAGTTTCTTTGTGGTGTAGTAATTTTCTTCCGGCAGCGTAAATTTCATGCCGGATGCCCAGCTGATGCCTTTGCTGCTGTATTTTGCATTGATCTGCTTATTGACCTTGGAAGCAATGTTGGATGCGTTCTTTGCGTCTGCTTCATTCGCAAAGACCACGCAGATACCGTAATTAGCCTGCTTATGGTCGATCCGGTCAGACAGGTATGTCACGATCTTCGCAACGGTTTCATCCACGGTTGTGTAATCCACAGCCAGCTTCCCATCTGCTTTATAGGAGGCAATCGTGGTTTCTACTGCCGCATCCGCTTCTGCGATTTTCTGGTCATTGTGGCCAGGGATAAGGCCGTATTTGTAATAGTCATATACCGCATTTCTGTCATATGTGGTTGCTGTTGCGCTGAGACTTACACTGTATTTATCCCGGCTGCCTTCTACGTTTTTCACCTGGTCATCCGTCATATTGACAGCGCCGCACTCAATGAAGGTCGCTCCTACCGGGATGGAACCGGTTGCGGAGCCTCCAGGAACTGAGTTTCCTGCATGTTCTTTATCTGCAAATGTCACATCCACCCAGTACCAATGACCATCCAGCTTGATTGCGTTGAAGGAATGTCCCGGTCTCTCCACAAACTTTACGGTCAGCCCGCAAAGCTTTGCAGTCTGCAGGAAAGCGTCCGCATAGCCATCACACATGGCTTTGCCGCTGATGATACAGCTGTAAGCGGTTGCCATGGTCCAGTCTTCCGACTGTTCGTATACGCAGTTCTCAGAAAGCCACTGGATGATCTTCATTTCTTTCTCGAAGTCAGTCATGTCATCCGCGATGTTCTCATCCTTGAATGTAAGAATGGCCGCTTTGGTTTCCGCCCATTCGGAAGAAGTCATCTTGCCAAGATTTCCATAATTTTCATCATGGACATAGCTGGTGTTCGTGTTTGATCCAGATGAAGAACCACCGGAACCGCTGCCGCCTGAATTACCGCCGGAGGAGCTGCTTCCGGAAGATGAACTTCCTCCAGAGGATGAACCACCGCCACTGCCATGTGAGGAACCGCCGCCTCCGCCGCCACTGGAACCCTTGCTTGCGGTGCTTGTACCAGTGCCACCACCCGGGCCTCCTGCAGAGCCGTGTTTGGCTGGTCTTTTGACTGCAGTGCCGCCCACCATCCATGCGCCATCCGCGTTTACGGTGAAGCCGTCAGGTGTGGTTCCGTTTAAAACGCACCAACCGTCTGCATCAAAGTAATAGCATTCGGCAATACCATCATTGTTTCCGTCCAGCCATTTCCATTCGCTTTTTGGATAGGAACCATCAGAGTTCTTCCACCACCACCGGCCGGCATTTGCGCCTTCACCGCAAATCCACGTTCCATTCGGTACCGCGATCCGGTCATCGCGGGTTTTCACAACACCGTTCTCCGTCCACGCACCGTCTGCATTTACGGTATATCCGTCGGGGGTCGTGGTTGCCGCAGCCATATAACCGTCCGAGCCGAAGTAATAGCATTCAGAAATGCCGTCCCCGTTTCCGTCCAGCCACTGCCAGCCGTTTGTATGGTATGCATTTACACCGGTCTGAAATCTCCATCCTTTTGTATCCTGCTGCCACTGCCCTGCGAATGCGGTGGTGGCGGAACCGGCCGTCATTGCCGCTGCCAGCGACATGATCATCGCCCGCTTGTACAGTTGTCTTTTTCTCATAAAAACCTCCCATTTGTTTTGCTTCTATTTTTCTGTTCATGTGTATATTATAACCCTTCCCATCATTTCAGGATTGTTTGGTAAGTCTGCGGATAAGGAAATTTGCATTATTTCCCAAAACAGCAAATCAGCGCGGCTCTTCCTGTGACTGGTATCATGGGAATCCTCGCGCTGATTAAATAAAAAGAAAGGATAAAGAGTAGTAAAGAACGCGCCATATTTTCTATATAGGGGTGGTGGTATGAAGTAGATGGAATGTTCATTGCTACGTTATAATTATGGAAGAAAAACTGTTAAAAACCGCAAACATAGAGCGTATTAATGTTTTTGAGTGAAAAAGAATATTTACAGAGAAATTTTATGGTTACTGCAAATTATTCCTGTTCCTGTGCCTGTATTTTTTCCTGTTCTGTCCGTTCAGGTTCCAGTTCCCGTCCATATGCAATTTCGGCCTTGGTTGCGGCTGCACAGAGTTCCTCGTGCTCATCTGCTGCTTCAAACGCATTAATCGGTTCCTCGTCCACGAACAGGGTTGTTTCGCCGGTTGAAAGATCGAGATGCACTTCTTCCCGTGGGTTTTGTGCAGAGTATAAAATCATTTCTGTTTTTCTGTCGGAATCCTCCAAAAGATACCCGGAAAACCACTGATCCAGGTGCTGATTTTTCCATAGAGTTTCCGCCAGGATTTCCTTATCTGCCGACTGCCGCTCCGGTTCTGTTTTCGTTGACGGTTTCTCCTGTTCCTCGCTCAGACTATGTTCCGGTACAAAAACATCTTTGGTGTATAACACTTCTCGGCTCAAAAGCGCTTCAATCTGTTTGTGAATCATCTGCTCCATCAGTTTTACACGTTCCGGCTCAAATTTTTCATCTCCACGGAAAGAAAACCGAAACGATTTCATGCCAATGAGGATCGCCCTGATTTCAGATGTCATTGCCTGCTGTCCAATTCTGGTAAAATCTTCGCCGATTCTTGGTCCGTAATCTCTCATTTTAGTTCCGATATGTTCCCAATCGCTTCTTTCGATGTATGGAAGCATGGATAAATTGAGATCAAATACCGGAGCCATGCGAATCGGCTTTTGCGTATCGTTTTCTACCAGGACGCCATGATTGCCTGCATGTCGGTCTACATTGAATGTCAGGGAATCCAGTACGATCATTTTCCGGAATAACGTTTCTGAACCGAGCTCCGCATAGAAACGCATCAGGGATTCCGGGGAGCTGTGGTTAATCGGAAATCTGGAAATTGGAACATAACCATACGTTTCATTCGTAAACAACGGACATTTAGAGGCCAGTTCCCCGTGCAGACGCACAAGCTGGTATGGAATGGCATCTTGTCCTAAAATTCGTTGTGCAACCTCCGATGCCATAACCTCACAATACGGTTCCAACCCGGCGTTCCTTGCTCCATCACTGCCACGTTTATACAGAAAGATCTGTCCGTCATCTTCCCGCATCCAGCATTTTCGAAAGCTCCCGTCTGTGGAAAGTTCTGGGCTGGTTTCACTCATCTTGATTCCATACAGCCCCATTCCTTCAAACGCCATTTTTGAAATTGTTTCGTCAAATGGGTTTCGATAAAACGAAATCTGCTCCCATGAAACATTTTCGTGTTCCGATTTGATCCAAAATGTATCGTTGATGGAAGCAGCGTGAGTTATTTTGATAAATCCTTCGGTTTTATCGCAGCCGCAGTCCGCCATAATCTGCTTTAAATGGGTGTTATGTTTCGATGCTTTTCTGTTCTCAATCCATTTTTCGATATAATCAAACCCGATTGGCAAAGGAGATTGTCCGGTGTACTCGAACCGGAATTCATCCCCGAATGTTCCGTGGCGCAGTTCAAAGGTTCCTACTTCCGCATTCTTATTCATTAAGTAATATTTCACGATCGCACCTCCTTTCGATATGATACAGTATATCATACAGCATTGCAAAATTATAGTCTGATTATGTAAATCACTCTTTTCATAACAGGTGATATGGCAAAGCACAGAACAAAACCGTGTGCCTTGTTTTGTTCCCTGATTTTCTTAATCACAACTTCCTTTCTTGTCATTGGATCGACATTTGACGCCATGCAGCATGTGCGTTTTGTAGTTACATTTTGAGAAACCATCCCGGCTCATTCGCATCACGCAATGAAAATACCGGCTTTTTTCATTTCTTTCTTGGTTTTCTCATTTTTCAGACGGAAATGGTTCTTGTGATAATATAGATCATCCCGTTCCGATACCGGCAATGACTGATGGAGAAAAGTAATAGGAATATCATACAGATCTCTCACTGCTGAGCCGAGTTTGAATTTCCCCAGCAACTTGTTTCCTTTTGTACTTGAGAACAGATCATAAAGCTGATGCACATCCGTAAATGGCCCAATCATCTGTAACATCCGACGAAAACAGATCTCAGCGCGCCTTCTGCTGCCCTCATCCCCTCGGGCAAAGAATCCCTTCTTAAACCGGGTAATCTCGCCGCTTAAAATGCGGTCATAATAATCTTCTACGGCTCTGTTTTCATCATAGTAATAACGATCCGGATAAAGCTTATGTACCAGATACTGGAGGCTTTCCATCGGTTCCAGTTCCACCGGGAACTTGATGCGCTGGCGGACCATGCTGTCCACTTTCAGACGCTTTAAGATCGCAGGATCAATGTTTGCATGTACCTGTTCCGGGGTCCAGCCCAGGTAGTACTCGAAGGCATAGCGGATGATTTTTAAGGCTCTGGCCTCATCTACCGGATTATATTCCTTCCTGCCATTCATGGTTGATTCAAACAACTCCTTGCCACAGGTTTCTTTCTGACCTATCATCACAAGGTCATATAAATGAAGTTCTGCGTCCATGTTACTCATCCTCCCTTTTCCCGGAATGCTGCCGTCTGGCTATCCCTTCTTCAATCCAGTCGAAAATTTTGTAAGAATTGATGCGGGGACCGACAAAAAATGTCAGTCCTGCACATACCAGAAATGCTGTCATGCTCTACCTCCCGTCTGTAAATTTCAGCTCTTCGTTGATCTCCTGTTTCACCGTGATCATTCTGGAGGCTGCCTGATATGCGGCTTTCATGATTTCCGCATAGTTCGTAAAAATTTCTTCTCTGGTCAGCGCATCTTCCACCGTAAACTTGTCCGCGCCGGAACGCTTCAGGGCGCGTTTGCGCATGCGTGCAATCTGCGCCATGTTAATAAGGTAGGAGTATTCCGAAATACTCTTACTCATGAGTTTTGCCAGTTTGTTTAAGTTATCCACCGTGTCAATGGACGGCGGCAGATCCAGTTTAAACCGGTTGGATGCTGCAGCCATCAGTTCTTCCGGCGGCATGGAAAGCAGTTCTTCCATGGAATAATCATCAAAGCGTCTGATACCGTCTTTCCCCATAGTTCTCTCCTATCTCCCCTATCTCCCCGCAACCTGCAGAATCATATTAAACAGCATGCTTCTGGACCCCGGATTGATGAGGGTCACCAATCCGATGAACACCAGAACCGTAAACAGAACATAGATAATACCACGCAGAAAGCCAAACAAATAATCTTTTGCATTCTTTTCACGTACCTGCATTCCGTTCCCGTCTTCCGGGATTCCGTTCTGTTTCTTTAATGTTTCCTGTTTCTTTTTTGCCTGTTCCTCTGCTTCCGTTAACAGCACAAGTCGTTTCTTAAATCTTCCCATTACTTACCTCCCGGATGACCGGTACTTGACTGCGGACATCACTTTTTTGAAACACTCATCCGCTTCTTCGGTCCCGGTGTCCGCTGGTTCAAAAGGATCCGGAAGAAATGGCAGGAACGATGTGAATTTTCCTTTGGTACCCATCAGATCAAGGATTTCATCGTGGTCCTTTGTGCGGACAAAGTTAAAAATCCATACACTCCTGTCATATGTTTTGTCACGGAGCAGTTCTTCGCAGGCAAATATTTCATTGGCTTTCATTCCGCCTACCAGAATAGAAGCACTGCAGTTTAAAAATTTTTCCCGGTCAAACCCGTCTCCCATCACATTTCCAAAGTCACATACCAGATAGTCATAGTGAGTGCCGCCTTCCGTCAACTCCTGCAGCTTCTCCTCGTGGTAAGTCTCAATGCCGCATACTTCCAGTTTCCCGGATTCCGTTTCCCTGCAGTCCTCATACATGGAACGACAGCTCCAGAGATAGTCCTGTCTGTTTGCTTCCACATATGCCGCGTTGTAACCATACCGTTTTAAAAATGCGACCAGTTGGATCGCTGCCGTTGTTGTACCGATCCGTGGCATTGCCCCGGCAATATGAATGATTCCTTCCATACCAATTCCTCCATTTCCCAGTTTTTCTTTAATTGTAATAATTATGGAAGATTTGATACAATCATCGGTTTCTGCGGATATGAAAAATGTCAGTATTTCTCATTTCTTGCACACATAACAACACACATGGGAAACTTAGAACCCGTGTGTGGTACGAATAGTGTTGGTTTGGATGGTTACAGTTTTCAGATTGGTTTTGCGTGGCACAGTAGAGTTTTCAGATTACTTTCCCGCTCCCCGCGCTTTGTGGCATTTAAGAATTTCTCCACCATCCCCGGAACCGCTGTGACCACAACTTCCTTTTTTGCTCTTGTGATCGCCGTGTAGAGCAGTTCTCTGGACGCCATGACTCCGCTTTCTTCCGGAAGAAGCAGGTGTACCCGGTCGCACTCAGCACCCTGTGATTTGTGCACCGTCAGCGCGTAGGAAAGCGTCATGCCGTCACAATCGCGCACCGGCAGGCACAACGACTTGTCCCGAAATTCAAGCTGCAGCTGACCGTCATGAATCGCTGTCAGTATACCTACATCCCCGTTCATATAGCCGCACGGATAGTTGTTATGATTCATAATAATCCGGTCATTCTCGTAAAAGGTGATATTTCCAACCCTTACGCATGGCCCATGCCCCGTAACCATTTCCTGCAAAAGCCGGTTTACGGCATTGCCTCCGGCTTTCCCTGGTTTAACCGGTATCATATACTGAGTGTCCTTACGCACTCCTTCCCTGCGGATCACGTTTAAGATGGCATCATCATCCCGTACAACATGAATCTGGAAATCCGCTCCCTGCACAAGCTGCTCGCCCCTGCGCATGGCAATGGCATTCTTGATAATGGTGCTGCCGGCTTTCTGACGGATGGTTTCCTTCAGATGAAAAACCGGAAGAATTGCAGATTCCGCCAGATCCCGCAGCACCTGTCCCGGCCCGACGCTTGGAAGCTGGTCGTAGTCCCCCACCAGCAACACCGTGGTTCCTGATGGAATTGCCGCGAGGAATGCAGCCAGCAGCTCCGTATCGCACATACTCATTTCATCCGCAATGATCAGATCATACGGCAACGGTTCCGGCCGGATGTCCCGGTTATACCATTTCAGCCCCATGGATTTATGCATGGTCATGGCCGGGAATCCGCTTACTTCCGACATTCTGGAAGCCGCACGCCCGGTCGGGGCACATAAAAGGATCCGGTCCGACGGATGGACATTCCGGTATGCCTGTACCAGACCGTTGATCGTTGTGGTCTTCCCGGTACCCGGACCACCAAGAAGCACTGCAATACCGCCGGAAGAAAGAAGTTCGAATGCAGACTTTTGTTCCTCGTTATAACAGATATGGTTAAATTGCTCCACATCCTCAATGATCGGGCCAAAATCAGTGGAGCACGGCTTTGCCGACCGCATCAGTCTTTTAAAATTGGCAACGATCTCTTTCTCCATATCAAAAAGCGTCCGGTCCGTCACAAACATCGTTTCGCCGTCCTGACAGAGCCGAATGGAACTGCTTGAGCAGAGAGCGATTTCTGCCAGTTCTTTTGGCACATCCATTGTGCTCTTTCCATATTTGTTCGCATAAGCACAGATCCATTCTACCATTTTGTCATATTCCATCCGTGTGTGGCCACCATGTTTCATTCTGCTTACAGCATGCCGTACCAACGCATCCAGTCTTTCAAATGCCCATGGATCCTGTCCAAAACGCGCTGCCATCCGGTCGCAGACCAGGAATGAAACTCCATACCGATAAAGGATAAAAGGGTTTTCCATGACTGTATTCAGACTGCCTCCATGGCTCATATATGTACAGATCCCGTTATACGGAACATTCATGGACGCCAGGAAATAAACCAGACGATCATCTTCCATCCCGTCACGCAGGAATCCGGCAACGGCATCCGCTCGTTGTTCCCCCAATCCTGGGATACCAAGCAGGGTCTGCTTCAGGTCGTCATTCATCCGTGCGTACCCGAAGATGTCCGACCCGATCCGCTGCACCACCTTTTCAGCCCATTCCGCTCTCATGCCGGACACACGGTTCGTCAGTACGTGTACCGCTTCTTCTTCATTTTCCGTCCATTGGCGGGCGCTCTGCAGTCGAAATGTCCCATCATAGGCATAATCTCCATCCAGCAGATAATTTGCCCGCACATCCGGGTTCCGGAAAAGTCCGACGGCTGTCACGCGTTTCTTTTCCGGTCGGATAAAAAAATCATAATAACCGATTCCCGTATCTGGATCACGCTGAAGTTCTTGTATGAATTTTCCTTTTAGCTGCATCTTCTTTCTCCTTTTCTGTCCGTATCGTACCATGTCCGTACCTATGTGCACCAATTCCTTCTTTCTGCGGATAAGCATTTTCCCTGCTTTGCAAAAAGAAAAACGGATTCCGTTTGGAACCCGTTTCTGTTCTTATTTTTTAACACCTGGGCCTGTGGCGCTGTCTGCCAGTTCGGAACTATCCGCGGTTTTCGAAGCTCCTTCCACAGTGCCATCTGCACCGATTGCGCGTCCGTCCGGCGCCTTTCCTCCGATCTGCATCTTTCCGTCTGCCTTGAAGTAATAATCCTTTCCACCCCAGGCTGCCAAGCCATCCGTTACCATGTAGCCGTCCTTATCAAAGAAGTACCAGGCATCCCCTTCCTGTTTCCAGTCCTGTTGGAGGTAGGATCCGTCTTCATTCCGGTAGAAATATCTGCCGTCTTCCGCCTGCTGCCATCCGGTGTTTAAATACGTCACCTGCTGGCTGGACGGGCTTTTTTCGCCTCCCAGGTAAGTCGTTTCGGTCAGCACCCTATATTTCTCTTTATTGGCGGCCGCCTGTTCCTCGGATACCTGGAAACTCCCTCCTTCCGTCCATTCCCCGAGTCTGCCATCTTCCGCAACCGGGCGTACTTTATAAGCGTAGGAGCCCGCTTTTGTCATGAATGGGCGGAAATCATACTGTACGCCGCCAGTCTGCGCAAGTCTGGTCTTATTTTTCGAATCTGTCAGCCGCAGTTTATAATACTGGGTACCGTTTGCCGCTTCCCAGATACCGTATCCGTCCTTGTTCCAGGATGCTGCATCCACGGTTCCAAGGTAGGATTCGATGTTATTCAGCTTTGCGGTAATAATCAGGGTAGAACCGTTATCCCGGCGGGATGCGCGCACGAACTGGGCGCCCTCACCGTTTAACTTGACTTTATCGGATTTGGTGATGTTGAAATAATAACCGTCATCCGCGGACAGTTCCACCACATAGGTTTTATTATCCCCTTCGTATTTTTTTGATTCGCTCTCATCCCCGGAATAATACTCTGAAGCTAAAGATACGCTCCCTGCCGAATAGTGGTTGCCGCGGGTATCCACCTCCACATCCGGTTCTTCCTCTCCGGAATCTTCCGCGTGGAAGGAAATACTCACACTGTTGATCTTTTCTGCTGCATTTGCCGTCAGTGGCACTGCCATGACCACGGCTGCCGCCATGGCCGGCCATAACCATTTTCTCATGATGCCTTGTCCTCCTCTTTCTTTTTTGTGTTCTGACAAATATATTCATATATCTGCCGGATACATCGGTTTACGTTGTTCTGATTGATAAATAAAAGTTTTGCGTCCTTGTTCTTAAAATCCAGACATTTGTAATACATACTGTGGTTTGCATGCTGTAAATGGTACACCACAAAGTTTGCGTTACGGAACACGGACTGGGGAACTGAATACTCCCTTGGTTCGATAAACCTGGACTGCGGGAATTCCACCTTCATTGCCGTGCGCCATGAAGGATGTCCGCATACAAAGATAGTTCCGGCATCCACGATCGCTTTCTTCATTGCTTCAATCTCCCCAGTCTTGTCCGCAATATCCGTATCATCCTCTTCTGTTTCCTGTGCGGACAGCAACTGTTCCATCATTTCTTTTAACTGGGCATTTTCCGCAACCAGTGCACTCTTTCTGTTTTCTGCTTCCTTTTCCAGTTTTCGGCTTTTTTCCTTTTCTGCGCCAATTTTCGTCACCAGTTCCCGGTTCTTTGTGCGGAGCATTTGTATTTCTTCCGTATCTTTTTGCTTCTGCGGACCGTTTTTTATTTCCGGTACCGAAAGCTGTGTTGTTTCCGACTGCATTCCTGTTTCCTGTATGTTTGATAAAACCTGCTCCAATACATTTTCCGCATTGATGGCGCGCCTTGCAAGGATGCGAATCAGGAGAGCCGCGATTTTTTCCCACGTATGAAGGGACTCCCACATATCCGGTCCCAGATCCTCTTCCTGTACATCTTCTTGCTGAGCGCAGGCGGCGTTTACTGCCGTCAGATCTTCCGGGTATACCTCTGCGTTGTACAGCTCTTCCACACTGAGTCCGGAATTTTGCATCATACTGCAGATAAAAAACAGGTAATCCGCATTTGTATTATGTTGCTCCTTATCGAATGTCCGTTTCGCCTCTTTTTTTACTTCCGGATCCTCATCCCATACAGTCCCGGAAAATCCATCCTCACGTTCTGCTACTGCAGGATGTTCCAGGGCTTTTTTCATCATATTCGTACAGGTATTCGGCAGCTGCATAAATGGCCTTAAAAACTCATCCGGCCCATCCGGCAGTGGCTGGACGGCAAGTGGGAACTTCGGCATTTTTGAGAAAGCGCTTTTTTGTTTTTGTTCTTTTTCCAGTATCTGCCTAGTCGCCCTTGCGGTACGGTAATAGAATATTTCCGTTGCCCCCGCAACATTTCCAATCAGATCTCCGAACCGGATTCCTGTTTTTGCTTTGCACTTTTCCGGTATTTCGTTAAAATACGGCAATGGGATGTTACGGCGGACATGTTCAACAAAATCACGGACAACCGCATCCAGGCTTGGAGTTGTAAAGTCCATGGTTGTCCTATTAAAATATAATGACAGCCAGGCCGTGGCAATGTGTCTGGTATCAAATGCCCCGGCAGTCAATACAGCTGCCATATACATGGTGCCATCCCCTTCCATGCATGCATTTGGTTGGGCTTTCTTTAGTAATTTAAACACCTGTTTCCATGTCTGACTGTTTTCATAGAGGCAGATCATGACGATTTCCCGGTATCTCACCCTTGCTTGCGGTGTCAGCGTTTTTGCCAGTTCTTCCATTCCAAATTCACGATAGCGGTCTTCCACACCCGGATCATCCATGTGGTATGATTGATAGACCCGATCAATCCGCTCATGGATACCGGGACAGGATGCGAGGATATATGCCAGAAACGGAATCACTTCCGGATGCATCTTTTCCATGGTCTTCAGATTTTGTTTTTCCTGTTCTTTGAAAATACGGATATCTCCGATCAGCGCGTCCAGCTTTTTATAATATGCTTTCAGTTCCAATGTTTGCTCCTTTCCGACGGCATACAGGCTTTCCTGTGTGCCGTCCGTACATTTATAGATAAGCGCGCTAAGACTCGTGACTTTAGTCATGAGATACAGCGCGCGAAACACGCAAGGAGGCTTTGTGCTTCCTGCGTGTTTTACGCCACAAATACAAGCCCGGTATTCTTTGTGAGAATCCGTACTTTTACAGCCGGAAAATTCCGTTTTTCCTGGCCATAAGCACGATAATACTTTCCGTTCGTGATCTGGCCGGTCATCACATACCGTTTCCCTTCATACAGGAATACGGTTCCTGGCATCATGCGTCCCGGTGTATTGTAATATCTGGTGCTTTTGATGACAGTAAGCCTGGAACGCATGGCATCCGCCTGCGTCTTCCCATGTTCCTTGGCCATATCCACATACCAGTCTTCCAATGAATCCGTCTTCTGTTCCATCCGCTTCTTACGGTTTTTCGCCACCGTCACACCATCCAGCTTATAGGTGCGTTCCGTCTGGTGATGAATGATGGCACGGTTATGCTTCCGGAACTGCAGGATCTCAAACGGTTCGGTTTCCACCAGTGTCTCTTCCGGTTTTAGGTGGCTGCAGGCAATGCAGTAGGCATCCACGTCATGATCTTTCTCCAAATGGTGTTTCTCGCGGAATTCCTTCGTGTTCCATCCGTTTGTCACATGGAAATGGCCAGGGAACAGATCCGCCAGCGTTTCCACAAGTTTCGGAATGATCTGGTTTAATACCGATGTGCCGCCGTACTTCTTCATGAGCCCGGTTTTCATCTCTGTCAGACTCTCTGCGGTATCCGCATCCTTATGTACCAGTTCATGACACTTTGGACAAAGACCGGCGATGTTTGCAATCGTGTTGCTGCCACGGCGGCTTCTCGGCACGATATGGTGATAATGGCCGATAGACTCTTTCCCACACAGTAGGCACTTCCCATCCTGTTGTTCTTTCACTGCTGCTTCCAGTCCGCCGGTTCCGCATAACGGACCGTGGCAGAAATCAATCTCCCGTTTCTTCATCTCCGGATTATCCAGCTGCATGAAGGCGAACTTATTAAGTTCCACGGCCACGTCCGTGACCGGAAGAATTCCGGACAGTTTCCGAAACAGGTTGATATGCGTCCGAAGCAGCTGTGTAGCCGTCGGTGTCAGCCACCCTTCCGGTCTCAGACGATTGTTAAACCGTGATTCCGTGTTGATGATGTCCTTGACCGCTATCGGTTCGCTGCATCCTGGAAGAATCCTTCCGTTCAGATGCTTTGCCGTTGTATGCAGCTTTCTGGCGAGTCGTTTCCTTGCCAGGCGTTCTCCCCGGCGGGAAGCTTTTCTGGCTGCCATGCGGTCTGCCATCAGCTTCGGGATCTCCTTATTCCGGGTTATGCAGTGGAACCGCCCCAGTTCCTTTCCGTCAAAACGGACGGCAGCCATTCCAATGTTGGTTCGTCCCGGATCCTGGCCTAACGTGACCGGCTGAAGGATACGGGTCCTTGGTTTGTAGGTAAGCTGAATGGTAAACGGCAAGGTATCCACTGCCTTTGCCTGTCCGGATTTAAGCATCCGGCGTACCTTGCCGAAACGGCAAGTTGGCATGAGCGGTTTCCCGTCTACATCCAGTACATATACGTATCTCATCTAATAACTCCTTATTTGTTGTAAGCCGGTATGAGCGGAAAACCGCACATACCGTTAAAGTTTCCATAGCATGGGCATGTCTAGCCGGAGCGCGGAGCTTGGAATCACCCCGCGGCGAATGACATGTCACTGCTCTGCTCAGTAACCCTTTCTTCCATCAGGACCTGCATCTGCAAGCCCATGACTTCAGTCATGGGTTATTGACCGTTCCGGTTCTTCATGCTCGTTATCAACCGGGTTTCCGGCCTGTATTGGGTAGAAGGAAAATACTTTCATGTCATTGCCGATTGCTTCCACCATGGAAAGGAATTCCTCTCTTGCATCTTCCATCCGTTCATAATTTGCAATCACCGCCCCGGAGTCCGGAAGTTTTTCCGTTCCCCGGTATGCGCGGATGGAAAAGCGGTTGGTTTTGCAATCCGGCCGGTTTTTCCGTATGTGTTCCGTGTCATTCACGATCATGATGTCACTGCAATCTTCAGTCTTGAAAAGTTTTGTTCCGGTCTGATCCAAAAGATACATTTGATTCGCCCCCTACAGTTTTGATACAAGCAGTGCTGTAGCCGTATCCACACCTGCTACAAATGCGCTGCAGACTGCCATGGAAAGCATGACAACCGCGGTCCCCTTGGCGGTTTCCAGCTTCGACGGAAGTGTCAGGCCGACCGGCTTTTTCCAGTTTTTCCACGTCTGTGCGACTTTTTTATGAAATGCCAATTTTTCTTTCTGCTTTTTTTCTTTTCCCATTCTTTTCCTGCCCGGCACGGTGCCGGGCGCCTCCTTTCGCTATCGATACGTTTTGGCAAGACCTGCCGGGATCAGAAAATTCTTTCTTCCCATGGACCGTAATGTAAGGCCTGCGCGTACTTTCTTATACTCTTCCAGCGCTACGTTTGCGCAGATGAAGCTGGATGTTCCCGCAATGGATACGGAACCGATCCCTGCCGCATTGCAAATGCCGTATGAGGCAAGTACCACCGCTACCATAATGAGGTTGCCGCGCATGGCTACTTTTCTGCTGAGCCGTCCGATGTAATCTGCCGTCGGTCTTCCCGGGCGGATTCCCGGGATAACTCCACCCTGTTTCTTTAAGTTATCCGCAATTTCTACCGGATTAAATCCAATGTCCAGATAAAAATAGGTAAACAGAATAGTGAGTATCAGGTAAAGTGCGGCACCGACCGTGTATTTCGGCATATCCGGTCTAAACCACATGGAGGTGTTTAAAGCACGGATCACCTTTCCAATCAGTCCTTCCTGCAGCTTTGGAACAAACTGTGCGACCAGGATCGGGAAACTCATCATGGATCCGGCAAAGATTACCGGCATGACGGAACAGGTTAATAACGGAATCGGAAAGGTACTGTCTGAACCGGCCACCGTTTTCCTGGTCTGGACAACCTGCAGTTTTTTCACCGTTTCCTGACATACCACGCAGATTGTAAGCACTGCCACTGCCAGTACGGCTGCTGCAATGCAGGTCACGATCATCCCGGTGCGGTTCTTGACCGATGCGTATTCCCAGATACCGGTCAGATCGGACGGGATGGATGAAACGATGTTGCAGAACAGAATCATGGAGATTCCGCTCCCAATCTCAAGCTTTTCCAGGAATTCCCCGAGGAAAATGATAAAGATGCCGCCGACGGACCAGATCAGTGTTGCTGCCAGGACGGTTTTCCAGTTATACGGGTCAAGCAGGCCCCGCCCGCCAAGGCCAATGGCCATGGAAACTGCCTGGAGAATTCCCAGTACGCCTCCTGTGATATTGATCAGCCGTTTATAACGATCCATTCCTGTTTTGCCATCTTTACGCATTTCTTCCAATGCCGGGAACACCACGGTAAGAAGCTGGATGATAATGGATGCAGTGATGTATGGACTTACGGATAGTGCAAAGAATGACATCTGAAGCATCGATCCACCCGTGATGGAATTGAAGAATCCAAGCCCGTCCACGTTTAACAGTGACTGGATATAAAGTCGGTTTACAAACGGTAACGGGATGTTGGATCCCACCCGCACAAACGCCATGCTGAGAATGACAATCGCAATTTTCTGCCACAAAGGAAGTTCCTTTAAGCGGCGTGTCATGGATTTGTAACTGTACATTTAAACGTCCTCCTGTTCTGTTTTGTTTCTTACTGCACGCAGGCGTTCTGCCGCCTCCTGTCTCTGCTCTTCCGTAAGTTCCCGTTTTACAATGACGGAACGAGCTGAGATTAGCCGTTTCTTTGTTCGGTAGGTTTTGGCAACCAGGTTGCCTTCCCGATCCCGTATAATGCCCGTGCATGTCCAGTCCGGGCAGTCCGGGTTTTCCGCAAATTTGTCATATTTCGTCATCATGGTACTGTCGGACGTATAGATTTCCGCGTACTCACTGTCACGCATTATGTTAATGGATGTTTCCTGTTCCGCAATGCTTACTCCCATCCCTTGCCTCCTTTCTCTTTCCAAAAGATCCCGAAGTTTTTACACGCTCCGAAGCAATGTTCCATGCGTCCCTTCAGGGCTTTTGCTGCTTTCCCGCCAGCGCATACAATGTATACGACCGTTTCGTCCGGGCGCAGGGCCTTCATCCTGCCGTATAACGCACACACGTCATCAAAGCCATAGATTTCCTTGCCTGCCAGAGTAAAATCATACACAGCAACCATACCGCGTTCATCCCGGAAACGGAACACATCGGCTTCCGGTTCATCTCCGTATACCCGGTAGCACCGACGTTTTCCCATGTTGCGGTACATAGCCAGTTCCATGGCATTACGTTCCTTCCGAATCCTATCGTTTGCCGCCGGCCCCTGGGTTTCCGGCTGCTTTGTCATAGTTTCGGTACAAGTCTTTGTTATTTCCGGCTCCGGGTCTGACTGAGCCATTGCCATAACCGCCCTCTGCATTGCCATAGCAGCTTTCTGTTCCGGCATCTGTTCTGCCTGCGTTTTTTTCAGACTGCGTTTTTCTTTTTTCATCTTCTTTGGTTCCGGCAATGTCTGTGTATCTGCCGTTACCGACTCAGTGTCCTTTGCAACCGCTGTCTTTCTGGCTTCCGGCTTCGTGTTTAAAAATTCTTCCGGAATATGGATGTTTTCCTTCGGCACCGTCATCAGGTCTTCCTGATTCTCATGACTGAAACGTTCCAGATATTGCTGTCGTTTCTCCGCATCTTTTGCCGCTTCCTGCAGTGTCTGGATGCAACCGTCAATTTCAGTTCTGAGTACTTCCGTTGTTTTTTTCGGCGGTTGCGTTCTTTCTCCAGTTTCCGGATGAATTTCCGTTTCGTCCTGTTCATATCCGGCTGCCATTTTCAGTTCCCTTAAGGTAACAAGTCCCTGGGATGATGCCGCGATCTGTTGCATAATGCCGATGCTCGGCGGCTTTTTCACCTGCATGGTCATCAATCGGTCTATGTACTCGCTATTCAGCTTTGATAGCCTGCAGTATTCAAATGGCGTTTTTTCTCCCATGGCCTGCTTGACCAGCTGGGACATTTTCTGCTTGTTAAATTGCTGTTCCAAGATTCTCCCTCCTTTGTTCGTGATATGGAAAAGTATACCGCGTGTTCCGTTTTGCATCGATTTCATGCCTTCTGCGGATAAACGATTCGGTACTTTTTCATGTGGAAATTATGGAAAGAAAACACTTCTTTTTGGTTTCCTTTGCCGCGCTTTTGAAATATGTGATTTTCTGATATCCGCAGAAATTCATTTACGGGGCTGCGATATATTTCATGCTATAATAGGTGCATCAAAACAGGAAGGAGCTGACCGGGATTTCCCGGCAGCATGGTAATTTATGGACAGCATTTTAGAAAGAAAGCAGAAACGGATCCATGAGCTGGACCGTGAAATTGAAAAAGCTGGTCTTGAGTGCGGCTGGGATGACGGCAGCGGCACCTTTGAGGTCTTGGATCGCCTGGCAGAAGGCAGGGCATCCGCACTGGAACAGAAACGTGCGGATAAGCAGCCGGTCGGACGCGAGCTGGAAGTCCTGCGTATGATGCATGAGCGCAGTCGGCTGATCCGTGACCTCGAAGCTGGAAACAATAATGAGAGGGGAAGATAACCATGAAGAAAATGATACTGGTATGGCTTGCGATTCTTTCTTGCGGTGTCGCATTTCTGGCGTTTTTAGCATACAAAGGAATTCCCGCGTCGAAAGAATCCTGGAAACATGCGATCGTCGAAGAAGCAAATTAAGAAGGAGGAAAACTAAATGAGCTATCAGACAGATTTGGAGTTTGCCAGAGGTAAGGCAAATGCATGGAAACATTTACAGGAAAAAGCGGCGAATGGCTGGCGTCCTGCTTATGCAGAAGAGCTGGAGCAGTATGCATGCCGCAAGCGCATGAAGGCTGAGGATGAGATGCAGAAAATCCTTGCAGAGATGCCTTCAGAGGAGGATTCCGCAAAGCCAGAAGGTGGCAGAAAAATCACATTAACCAAAACCGGCACCAACATTTGTGTCGATTCGAATCTCGAAGATCAGGATTTGATGAGTGCTCTGGCAGTGATGATCAGCTATGTAGGCGGACATTTACAGGATCCATCACAGATTTCATATGTTTGCGGTCTTGCATGTGGCGATGCTCTTAAGATGTTGGAAGAGAAGGGATGGCTAACCGCAATAAGTGGTTGAAAATGTCAATCGCGTAAAATACGGTTTCCTCAATAAGTGGTTGAAAGGAGGTAATTTGATGATCCTCAACCGAGCAATCAGGATGCGGATATATCCGGATGATGAACAGCGTCATAAAATCAATGTGACGCTCGGGCATTGCCGATACATCTACAATAAGATGCTCGAACGAAACACTGTGATCTACAAGCGCCGTAAGGAGCATCTTAATTACTACGCGATGCAGAACCTTCTTCCGGAAATGAAGAAATATCTGCCATGGCTGAAAGAAGCAGACTCACAGGCATTAAAGCACGCCTGTCGTCAGCTGAATACTGCGTTTGACCGGTTCTTTCATAAGACCGGAGGGTATCCGAAATTCCATACGAAACACGGAAAGCAATCCTATACGACAACCAATACAAAGGTTATTTGCGTTGAATCACATAGGGTGAAACTACCATGTCTTGGGTGGATCCGGACACCGGAAACAAGAATTCCGGATGGCAGTATCTGTTATGCCACGGTCAGTCTGGAAACAGACGATCGATACTATGTAAGCATCACGTATAAGAAAGAAGTGCCGGATATCACTCCTGTTGTACCGAAGCCGGAAAACGTCCTTGGACTTGATTATAAGTCCGATGGACTGTATACGGATTCAAATGGGCATACGGAGGATATACCACATTTCTATCGGGAGGCACAGCGTAAGCGGACGAAGCTGCAACGCAGACTCTCGAAAAAACATGGCTCCCGTAAAGGGGAACATAAGTCTATGAACTTTATGAAGCAGCTTCGTAAGGTGAACAGACAGTCAACGCATATCGCTAATCAGCGAAGAGATTACTTACATAAGCTTAGTACCGAGATAGCCAATCGGTATGATGCTGTATGTGTGGAAGACCTCGATATGAAAGCGATATCCAATAAGGGCTTTGGTAATGGAAAGGCCACGATGGATAACGGTTATGGAATGTTTCAGAATATGCTCACTTATAAATTAGCAGAGCGTGGGAAGCATCTTGTCGTTGTTGATAAATGGTATCCGTCAAGCCAGATTTGTCACTGCTGCGGACATAGGCAGCCAATGCCGTTAAAGATCCGGGTCTATCAATGCCAGGAATGCGGTATGGTCTGTGACAGAGACTTAAATGCAGCAATTAATATTAAGATGGAAGGCTTACGTCTTCTGTCAGCATAAGAAACTGTAAACTATATTTTGTACGGGGAGGGTCCTCGAAACGTAAGCCTGTGGAGGCAGCTATGGCGGGGAGATACAGCTTTATCGTATCTCTAGTTATCTGTTAAGGAAGCAGGAACCGTAACAATGGTTTGAACACAGGTTTTCAACCTGAGCTGTGCTTTTACAGAATCCGGTGAGAGCGGATTTTCAACCACTTATTGCGGATACCCGAAGGGATTAATTCGGTCAGACTCTGTGCAGGATCAGGCAAATCCTTCCAAGACTAAGCGGGTATAGGCATTCTTTCTGTGTTGGAGACTACAACCACCTTATGTATAACTGGCAACCGAACGCCGGCACCTAGAAATTACAAAAAAAGAACCGGGAAGAAATATTCTCCCTGGTTCTTTTTTCATTTTCCTGCCTATGCAATCTGTGCCGGGAAGAGGATATCATACATCTCCTCTTCTGTTGCGATCCAGCCCATGGCCATCTCATAGACTTCGTCGATAAGATCCCATTTTGTCTGGGTTTTATTGAAGTCTCTGATAAAGCCGGCAAGGAAACTGCATCCGCTCTCACGGTTCAGTCTTACGACCTGACCGATCAGGCGGGTCAGCACCTGTACCTCCGTCTCGCGCCGGATGACAATGCGTTCCGGTGACATCGAGTACTCGCTGGTTCGCGCCTGGAAAGCGTAGAGCTGTGCAATGCCGCGAATTAATTCACGAAACTTTGCGTTAAGCTCCTTGTCCTCGGTTACCATTCTTTTTGCTTCGATTGCGTTAATATACATATAATTCCCCTTTCTGCCGCTACATGCGGACTTACATACGCGGGAAACCGGCATGAAAACTATTTCTCAATGCCTATCCCTGTCTGGGAAAATTATGGAAGCGGATGTATTGCGTTACTGCCCGATGAAAAAGATACGGAACAGCCCGATCACAAGCAGGTGTACCGGATAAAAGGCATAGTAAAGGTATTTGTTGCCGTGCACCTTTCCGCGTTTGCCGTTATAAGAACGGATCAGGTATATGTATATCCCGCTGATGGTCAACCCCAGCAGACAGGCAGTGAAGCCGGCACCGTACAGCTTGTACACTCCAAGGAGGATTACTCCTGACCCGACTGCCGCCTGCACCCACGGATTTCCGAAAAAGCATGCATACAACGCCAGAACGCCGATTATGCCGTAATCGGTATTCAGCAGTCCGGCCACAGCCGGTGATGCCAGGAGCACCATTCCTTTCATGAACGGATTTTTTACATTTATTGCCAGCCAGTATGCGGTTACTGCCAATGCCAATGTGAGGTACACATTTTGACTGTGTGGCCAAAACGGATATCCGAAGGCGGTCAGGTCAAACGGGATCTCCGAAAACAGGGCAAATCCCCACAGTGATGCCGCATACTGTTTGATATTATGGGAATGCCACACACCCTGCGCTGTTAAAAAACAGTACAGCGGAAACGCAAGGCGCCCGATTGTTCTCATGCAGAGGTACTGCTGTAAAAGCGCGTCCGTTACGCTGGTTTTCATAAGTGGCAGCAGTATCCCGTCCGCCACGTGATCCAACAGCATGCAGATCATGGCGATGTATTTGAGCCGCATGCCACTCAGCTGCAGACCATTTCTTTTCTGATTCTTTTCCATTTTCCACACTTTCTTTGGCGTAAACAAAAAGAGAGGCACCTGCCCCTCTTTTTTTTTTGCTCCTCAGATAACTTTAGATGTATGCGTCAATCGGTTCTACCTTATCCGCAAGTTCTTTCAGCTCATCATAATGTTCGCCAAGGCTTAAGAAGATATCGTTGGCCTCATTGCTGTTGCTGATTACTTCGTTCAGACGATAATAGAAGGTATCCGCGGAATCGGTGATCTGGAAAACGGTCAGGATATAGGGTACCATGGCATGTTTTGCGCCGTATTCGGTTGCCAGCTTTTTAAATGCTTCGTATGCTTCTCCTTCAATGCCACCACCGTCAAAATCATCCGGATATACCCTTGCATTGACACGGTCTGTCTGATCGTACACAATCTGGGCGGTCGTTTCGTCTGCTTCCTGTGTCTGACCGAAATCTGTGCTTTCATCTGCATCCGTGTTGTCTGTCGAATCCGTAAGTACTTCTTTTGTGGCGACCTCCTGCATGGCATTGTCCGGTTCCATATCGGTTCCGTGCACGACTTCTTCTTCCGGGGCATTCATGAAGGCATCGTCAGGATGATTGGTCTCGTCCGTTCTCTGTTCCGGTGCAACAGTCTTCTGCTCCATGGTGACCGTCGCTTCCGTGTTTCTGGTCTCCGGTTCTGTTACGGTTGCCGGTTTTACGGTTTCTTTCTCCTTACGGCTCTTTCTTACAGATGCCTGTTTCTTCCCGGATTTCTTGTACGCCTCCAGGGCATCTTTGATGTTCCCAGCAAACAGAAGGGAATATTTTCCATTTTCCACCCTGCCGGTATTTAAAAGCGTCTCGTCATCGGTGATCAGAATGCCATCCGTGGCCAGCGCGGATAAAGATCCGGCAATCAGACCATTATCCAGGATCGGATTACCGGTCTTTACGAAACTGACATATTCCAGTTTCAGCCCGGCTCCGGAAAGCCAGATGTGATCCGCTACGGACAGGCTGTCTTCCATCTGACAAAGCGCCTTTAACGGTGCTCCTGCCAGTTTCTTTGCTTCGTCTTTCTCCTTCAGCAGTTTTTCCAGTGCTAATGCGATGTACATATATTTCTCCTTTCTCTAGGCCACGTGGCCGGTCAGTATATCATAAAGTTCCGTTGCCTGTCCGGCCACCAGAGTTGTGTTATGGTGGACATACGGAAGCGTTTCCCGTGGGATTTCCATCATTCCCTGACGTTTTAAGTCCAGGCAGGTGCGATTTGGCTTCAAAATAAACTTAATCACGCCGCTCTCTAAGACAAATGGGGAAGCGATGATGTTTAGTACTGCATTCCTGTCTTTTAATGACATGCAACTGCCTCCTCCATCTGACAGGATATTCAATTCCACCGGATAAACAATCTCTCTGTCCAATGCAAGGGAAGTCAGAAAATACTTTGCGGATACAAAGACCCGCTTGGTAGTCGGGGTTCTTTTTTCTTTCTGATCACGCATCTTCTTTTTCCTCCATTACGCGGCCATTCTCGCGGATGACACGACTGCCACTGATCTCATAAACCTCACGGGTTTCAACTGTTCCGTCTGCACGTTTTTTCTGATATGTGCGGCTCTGAATACGTCCGTTGACGGCAATTCGGTCTCCTACCTGACAGCCAGCCGTCAGATCTGCCAGCCTGCCCCATGCAAGTACCGGAATATAGTCCGATTTTCCGTATGGACGGTTTACCGCAAGCAGCAGGTCCGTAATATGGCGTCCACTCGTTTTCTTGATACGGAAGTACGGCGGCTTGCATAAGAAACCATTCAGATAAATATGGTTATCTCCGTTTCTTCCGGTTGTTTCTTTTTCCTGTTCCATGGTATCTGCAAACAGGAAAAGATCCAGATGGTGCTTTCCGCCTTCGTCCATGTGAGTGTAGGAACGGAAGCTACCGGAAATTTTCAGGCATGTTCCAGGCTTAATTGCATTGACATCCCCTTCTCCTATCAATACTTCCGAGACCATGATACGGATACGATCAACCGTTCCGCTGAGTCTTGGAGTTTCCAGGATGGAACTGTAAAATTTCTCTCCGAAAATTTCATGATCCATGGCAAATGTTTTTGCCAGTGTACCGGTTACGGTTGCCTGGTTGTTGCTGTGCGGCTGAATACCGCTATTGATATCTTTTTCCATTGGTATCGCTCCTTTTGTTTTCATATTTTCATTTTTTTGCATTTGTTGCGTCAGGCAAAAAGAAAGGCTGCATATCCGCAGCCTTCCTTTCCACTCATCACTGTGTCAGGCGTCTGCCTTTGCTTAATTGAACGGCAGTCCCTCGTCTTCTACCCCATCCGGGATATTCATGAAGCCGCCATCGTTACCGTAGCCATAACCGCCGTCACCGTAGCCTCCGCCATAGTTCTGGGACTGGTCACCGTAAGCTCCATTGTAGCCACCGCCGTTATTGCCGTTGTTCGCTCCGTTTCCATTGCCGCCGTTACCACCGTTACTGTTTGTCCGCTTGGAATCCGCGAACTCCTGGCTGTTTACTACAACCTCAGTGGTATAGACCTTCTGCCCGTCACGGTTTGTGTAGCTGCCTGTCTGGATACGGCCACTGATCAGGACACGCATACCCTGGCGGAAATACTTTTCCGCATGCTCTCCGGACTTGCCGAATGCCACGCAGTTAATGAAATCCGCACCGGGCTCCTGATTGTTACGGGTCTTCGGACGGTCCACTGCAAGGCTGTATCTTGCGATCGCCATGGCATTCTCTCCCTGGCTGTAGCGTACCTCCGGGTCACGAGTCAGTCTTCCCATTAAAATTACTGTGTTCATAAAAATCCTCCTGTTCTGAGTGGAGCTCTTTCCTCCACGCCTTTTATTTTTTTCAGGATAATTATGGAGACGGATTCCTGCAAATAAATTACGAGTTTGTCTGTAGCAGACTGTCTGTCCAGAAAACAGGTGTATGGGTACTGTGTGAGACGCATTTCTGAAAACTGCATCGCTGGTTTTCTAATTTCTGCAGTGCCTGTCTGACATGTTCTTCCTGCAGTCCGCCTTCCTCCATGGTATGGCAGAAATATCTGGTCCTTACCAGGCAGTGACCAATACCGGTTTCGTCATATGCTTCCTGTGAGAAATCATCATCTAAGCTGACAAAACAGATCTGTCTGTCCGTCTGCATTTCCAGCCATGCCCTGATTTCTTCCGGACGATTTCCGTGGATGCGCGGTGTCATAGAATATACAGACATACCGTAATGGCCGAGTGCCTTGAGAAGTCCCTGATACATGTTCCGACACTGTGTGTCTCCTGCGTCTTTCAATTCCCGCCAGGTTGAAGACAAAACGATCTGCGCCTGCGTTTCTCGATACAAGACGGCTAAGTTTCTCAGATTGTCTTCGCTAATGTCCACATAACTTCCGATTGGCGTGGTCTGACAGTACGGCAGGGAGTTAAGGACGCCGTCCACATCCAGGAAAATAATGTTGATCGGTTCTGTCATGCTTTATCCTTTCTCAGTTCCATGAAATAGGCATCTTTGTGTGCGTCAAAATCAATGTCCGGATGCATGACTGTCATGTCCTGCTTGACCTTCTGGAATACTTCCTCTGTGACCGTGGAATCAAGCAGGTGCAAATTCCCGTTATTTGCGCCGAAATAATATGTTTTGGGTCGAAGGAGTGCCAGCCGCTGTCCGATGTTGACTTTAAACATCGTTCCAATCATTCCGTCCTGGTCTGTCATCAGATAGGCGAACTCCACTTTGACCCTTGGCATGTCCGCAAGGGTCATGTAATGCATGTTCAGCAACACAGAAAGAGCCGTGTCACATAACATTTCCTTAGTTTTTCGGTTGGTGATTACATCATTCCATACTTTTTCCTTTTTGATCATGATTTTGATCTCCTTTTCATTTTTCTGCGATAATTATGGAATCTGGACTGGAAAAATTGGTTTGAAAAAGCACAGCTCAGACAGCATACGCTTTCCTAAAAAAGATTTTGTTTTGTGTATTTATCACACATCCGGAGGTCGAAAAATCCTGCGGTGATTGGCCGCAGGATTTTTAGTTGGTACTTATCTATACCAGTATGGACTGGATTGGCAATTTTGAAAAGTATTTTCAAACTGGTTCTATCCCAATTTTTAATTGCTGATGTATCACTCAGATTTCTGCACTCTGCAAACATATAATTCCATATACATAACTTTCGATGTATTCCAATTTGCCAAAGCGTCTAAAGTGGTAATAGACTTTGTATAATATCTGGTCGATCCATTATCCAGATCATAAGTAGGACCAAACATAGTCATCATCGTAGTCACTCTCTCTGTATTCCAGATCGAAAGTCCGTCTAAATTGTCAAGGGACGTGCAACCAGCAAATGTTCCTTGCATAGTAGTTACTTTTCCTGTGTCCCAATTTAATAATCCATTCACATTAACAGGAGAAATACAGCTTGTGAACATCCCACTCATATCAGTAATATTCCCGGTTTTCCAGCCGGACAATTCATCCACATTACTGATTGACTTACACATCAGAAACATACTGCTGGTATTTTTTACCTTCGAAACATTCCAGTTATTTAATCCTGTTAGAGTTACTAAATTACTGCATCCCTTAAACATTTCGGACGTATTTGTCAGGCTGTCTGTACTCCACTGTGATAATGGGCTCAGATTTTTTAGCGCTTTACAATCCGTAAACGTGAAGTCATCTCTCATGACTGAAGTCACGAGCTTCCGGTATCCAGTTGGATCCCGTTCCTGAA
>ENA-ORUF01000228-ORUF01000228.1-human-gut-metagenome-genome-assembly--contig:-NODE-228-length-87389-cov-3.976882_pt1 | contig 87389 bp, 73 predicted proteins | sample MGYA00242077_ERZ509203 | MGnify/ENA primary metagenome ERZ509203 (study PRJEB26280, sample SAMEA2338834) | human gut metagenome | biome: human gut; feature: human-associated habitat; material: faeces... | reverse complement strand
GGGCACCAGGCGGCGAAGCTGCCGCATCCGTCTTGCCCGGCGTTTTTTCCGGCGGCTCTCCGCCCGCTGGGCCCGTCGGGCGGCACGCTCCTCGTCTGAGATCATGGGCTTGTATTCCTCGTCCATATCGGCGCTCCTATCTGAAAGGCGGGCCTGTCCGGCACCGCCGCAGTCTCGTACTCTTCATTATAACAGATGATGGAAGAAAATGCATCTCCTATTTTCCGGTTTGGCAGAGGGAATTTTATCCATCCGGCTTTTGACCCGTGAAAAACCGCTGTCAGGCCAAGTTGTTTTTGCATAGCCTGAGTGTAAGAACAACACTTGGAGGGGAGCGTATGGCTCAAGTTACCCATTTTTTCGCAGGCGCTAACAGCGGTGACGGCTTCCAGAACCTGTTTTCGGAGATCGTGGACCTGGAAGACACCTATGACCTGATGGTTTTGAAAGGCGGCCCCGGCGTGGGCAAGGCCACCTTCATGCGGGAGATCGGCCGAAGCATGGAGGAGGCCGGCACACCGGTGGAGTACTTATGGTGTTCCGGCGACCCGGATTCCCTGGACGGCGTGGTGCTGCCGGAGCTCCGCTGCGCCGTGGTGGATGGTACGTCGCCCCATGGCATGGCACCATTAGGACACCCTGTGAAAAAATCAGGATTTGCAAGGGGTTGCGGGATCGACTTTTGGACGGCACCAGCACCGGGTACGGTTACTTGGGACACTTTTATGGGACAGGCATTCAAAAATAGGCGTAACTGCTTAAAAAAATTAACCCGCTACGGCTCGTAACGAGTTGATCATCAAACCACGCCCCGGGTAAGGGCACGCTACATCGGAGGTCGGATTCGAACCCACACCGTCATGTACATAACGGATTTTGAGTCCGCTACATCTAACATTTCCATATGGACAGCTTAAAAGTGAATTTACACGGATTGTAAAGGGGAGTACGCCGGGCCGTGTTCCCTTGACCTTATCTATTGGGAGGAGAAAAGATGGTTGCAGGACACTTGCAGCAGAAAAAAGGTTATTGGTATATGGTACTCAATTTGCATGACGAGGCCGGGAGACGAAAGACGAAGTGGATCGCCACCCATCTCCCGGTGCCGGGCAATCGAAAGCGGGCGGAGGAAATGCTCTTTCAGATCCGACATCAGTATGCGGATTCCGGGGAGGACAGCGGGTTGCTGTTTGCGGACTATATGCTCCAGTGGCTGGGGACCATGAGGGCAAAAGTGTCCCCAACGACCTATACCGGCTATCAAAATCTGGTAAAAAACAGCATCTTCCCCTACTTTCGGGAGCGACACATTACGCTGACCGGGCTGCGCCCGTCAGACTTACAGGGATACTACGACTACCTCCTGGCGTCCGGGGTATCCGGTAATACCGCCCTACACCATCACGCCAATATCCACAAGGCGCTGAAAGACGCGGTGCGGCTGGACTTGGTGGATCGGAATATAGCCGACCTCGTGGAGCGGCCGAAGAAAACACCATATATCCCGCGGTATTACTCACTGGGAGAGGCAAATGAACTGCTGGACAAGCTCCGGGGCCACTGGCTCTGGTTGCCCGTAATGCTGTGCCTGTTCTACGGCCTGCGCCGCAGCGAGGTGCTAGGGATTCAATGGCGGAGCGTTGATTTGTCCGTGGGCACCATCCAGATCCAGCATACCAGGGTTTATCAGGAGGTGAACGGCCGAAAGGTCTCCGTGGGGAGGGACACCATGAAGCAGAAAGCCAGCTGCCGTACGCTTCCCATGCCGGAGGAGATCGCCGCCATTTTGCAGGAGGAAAAACGAAACCGCTACGGGGAGGGAACTCCGCCGCCGGAGAACTACCTCTGCCTGAATCCGGAGGGAGAGCCTATCGCGTCCAACTACCTCAATCAAAGCTTCAAGCAGTTTCTCCGGGATCACGGCCTGCGGGAGATCCGCCTGCATGACCTCCGGCACACCTGCGCCTCCCTCCTGATCCAGAAGCGGACGCCCCTGATTGAGGTGCAGCAATGGCTGGGACACAGTACGCTGTCCACAACGGCAGACCTGTATGCCCACCTGGAATATGAAACAAAACTGGCCAGCGCACAGACGCTGAAAAAAATTTAGCTGGAGGAATATGCCATGACGATTCATGGGATTTTGAAAAGCCTGTCGGCGAAGGAGCTGGCACTCACCAAACGGTATTACGAGAGCATCCAGCGCTTTGAAGTCCAGCCCAGCGATACCTATGAATTTGATGCGGAATTCCCCGCCGAAGACGGGGAGCGCATCATCGCGGAGATCACGTTGGACGAAAACGCGGAGATAGAGGATCTGTATTGTACCTGCGGCGCTGGAAACCTGTGTGTTCACCTTGCGGCAATGATGTTTGATATGGTCGAGAGGGATACCATCCGTCTGTCGGAACAGGAGAACAAATAAACCAATTGCAAAGAGTTAAGTCGAGAAAAATCATATTTCAACATATTTTTCTTGACTTAACTGCAAATCAAAGATATGCTGTACTCGTGAGGTGAGGAATGTGAAGCGCAAGATCGAGGAACAGCTGCTTGCCTGGAAACAAAAGACTTCCGACCGTTTGCCGCTGATCGTCAACGGCGCCCGGCAGGTGGGAAAGACTTATATCCTCCGCAAGTTCGGAGAGGAGCAGTTCAGCAACGTTGTCTATATCAATCTGGAGACGAATCTGACGGTGGCCTCCTATTTTGATGAGAATATCCAGCCGGAGCGCCTGCTGCGGTATCTGGAGGCTTCCACCGGCGAGCACATTATCCCCGGTGAAACGCTGATTATCTTCGATGAGATCCAGTCCTGTGAGCGGGCGCTGACGGCGCTGAAATACTTCTGCGAGGAGACGCCTGAATTTCGTGTTGCCGCTGCGGGCAGCCTGCTGGGCGTGGCCATCAACCGGCAGAAATATTCTTTCCCGGTAGGCAAGGTGGAGACCATCACCCTCTATCCGCTGGATTTCGAGGAATATCTCTGGGCCAGGGGCAAGGAATTCCTCTGCAGGGAAATCCGGGCCTCCTATGAGTCCATGGAGCCACTGCCAGACGCACTGCATCAGGAGGCTGTCGAGCTGTATCGGGAGTATCTGCTCATCGGCGGTATGCCGGCCTGCATCAATGCCTTTTTGAAACGAGGGAGCTTTCTGGATGTGCCGCTGGTGCAAAGTGAGATTTTGGACAACTACATTGCGGATATGGCCAAATACGCCAGCAACGCCGACAGCATGAAGATCCGAGCCTGCTACAATTCCATTCCGGCGCAGCTGGCCAAGGACAACAAGAAGTTCCAATACAAGGTGGTGCAGAAGGGCGGCAGCGCCACGCTGTTCGGGGCCTCTATCGAGTGGCTGAATCTGGCGGGCGTGGTGCTGAAATGCCAGCGCATCAATCAGGCCTTTGAACCCATTGCTGTCTACGCAGACCTCTCCGCCTTCAAACTTTACATGGGCGATGTGGGGCTGCTGACGATGAAATCCGGGATCTCTCAGCAGACGGTGCTCTCCGGTGAAGGGAATACCTTCATGGGGGCTCTTACCGAGAACTATGTGGCTCAGCAACTGGCCGCCAAGGGGTATGATCTGTACTATTGGGAGAGCAGCAGCACCGCGGAGCTGGATTTTGTGCTGCAGAAGGGCAGTCAGATCATTGGTGTTGAGGTCAAAAAAGGAGAGCACGTCCGCTCCCGCAGCCTCAGCGTCTTTGTGAGCAACTATAAGCCTGCCTACTCCATCCGGCTGTCGCTGAAGAACTTTGGAGAGAAGGATGGATTGAAGGCCATTCCTCTATATGCGGTATTTTGTGTTTGAAGATGCTGCGTGGAAAAGTGAAGTAATTTACAGATAACAAGATCGACTGTATTTTGATTATTTGTGATGTTAAAATAGAAACATCAGTATAGAAAGGCCGGTGAGACATTTGGACGGTCCAGTCAAATCTATTTCGGAGTATATCTCTGCGGTAGAAGAAACCATCAAGCATGCGAAGTCAAGCGATTCCGTGGTGGTGTTCCGTGGGGAATCTAAGGTTTATGATACCCCATGCCAGCCCACTATTTTTCGGACGCAACTCTCCAAGTCAGATAAGTTCTTTGAAAAGAATCTGTTTGAGGAGATGTCTGCTAATCATCTGACAAACGGTAAAACCTACCTTGAAATTGCGATTGATGCGCAGCACGGCGGATTCCCAAGCAGATTATTGGATGTGACCTATAACTGCCTGGCTGCACTGTACTTTGCTGTGACCCCTTACTATACCAAGGAAGAAACCAGCGGTGACAGCGAGGACGGTATGGTGTATATCTTCTTTTTGGAGGATTTGTATTGCCCCACCGGCAACAACATCAATGAGGCATATAATGCGTGCATCAACCATGAAGCAGATTGGTTTAGTGGCCAAGAATTGTTCCAGAAAAATCACAAATTGATTGACCACATCAAGAAGAACCCGCGTATCATAGCGCAGCAAGGAGCTTTCATCCTGTTTCAAGGCGAGCGGCTCAGTTCCTTCCCCAATTACCGCTATGAAGCAATTAAAATTGATAAGAATGCAAAGGTACAGCTGCGAAACGACCTACGCCTCTATTTCGGCATACACACAGGTTCCATTTATCCAGAGGAATTTAATCTTGTCAGCGAAATGATTCGGAAAAGTGAGCGGGTTTCTTCAGAGTCATTTTCTCTGGAAGGCGAAATGAACTTGATCTTCCACAACATCAAACGGTTGACAGAACATTATTTGGATACAATCGAACTGGCAGAGGAAACGGAGTATCAGAAGCTCGTTGAGGAAATCGAAGATGAGCTTATGGATTATCACCTGCGGATGAAAGCGTTTCTAGAAAACCAGAAACCCGAAAAATCCAAAGAGTGGGAGGACCAATTCAACAAGTTGATCGTTCAATTTGCCGATGAGGCGGAACTCCTGATGGATGGGCACCCAGAATTTAAAGTAAAGATTTGCCGAAATGAATTACAATTGTAATCCGGAAAATAGAAAGCTTCAATAGAGAGAAAGGTGGAGCGTATGCAACAGATAACCAACAAAGATTATGACATGGTATCTGAATTGATCCGAGATTTTCTGGAGGAAATGGAATTCGCCCCATTTGGAGAGCTTCCAACCGCCAAAAATATTGTGAAGGAACTAAAACGCTGCAAGTATTTTGAAAACGGAATCACCGCACAGCAGTTGGGATGTGCGGAAGAAAGTACGCAGGCTGTTTTTATTTATTTTGATGAAAGCAAGCCAGTTGAGGAACAGTTTAAGCGCATTATGGGGAACCCGCAGGAAGCCGGCTCGCCTGTGGAATGTTATTTTGTGATCTTTGTGAAAACCATAGAAGCAAAGCAGAAGGTGGAAGCCTTAAAAGCAGGCATCATGTCCCAGGCCAAGGAGTGGTTGAGGAATCGAAAAGAGGGATCCCAAAAATCAAAAATACGCTTTTGCACGCTGCACGCTCCTATGGGGGCAGAAAAAAACTTTTCCGTTACAATTAAAAGCAGAATCCGTGCCTTGGAGTATTGCCCTGAGACAGTAAATGCGGCTAAGATTAGCTCCCGTGTGTATGTGGCGAAACTCTTTGATATTGTTGCCCTCTATAACCATATAGGGACGGAACTGTTTGCACGCAATGTCCGATACCACATAGCGGACGCTTTAAATGTAGAATCGGAGATTCAAGAAACATTGGAGGCCTATCCGGAGGACTTTTTCAATTCCAATAACGGCGTTGCGATTCAACTTAAAAAGCGCGAGGATCTGGATACAAGAGATGAATACGCCGTCCAGCTGAACTACTCCCAAAGGGGAGAGCTTTCCATCATAAATGGTGCACAGACGATTTCGGCGGCAGCAGACTTCTTTTTCCAACAGGCGGCCGAAGAAAATACAAAGAGATTTATTGAGAGAGCCAAAAGGAATGCATGGGTCTTATTACGTGTTTTTTATCCTGAAAACAGTGCCTGCAAAGACTGCGGGGCTATGTTTGACAGAATCAGCATCTCATTGAACCGACAAAAACCGATCAGTCCTATGGATATTGGATACACCTGCCCGGCAGTGAACCAGATCAATGCGCTGTATAAGCAAAATAGAAATAACCCATATTATTTCAAGCTCTTGAAACGCGGCCAAGATGATCTGGGCCGATTCCAATATCAACTTGCGGATTTTGGGCGCATGGTGAAGGCTTATTATTACAATGAACCTTCAAAGGCGCGGTCTGACACGACTCAGAATATTATCCGATACAATGAGTTCTCCGATGATTCCAGTGAATCTGAAAACAAGATGGACACCATATATGCTCCTTTTGGAGATTATTCCACGCAGGAAGAGAAGGAAAAGCTCTTTATGACGTGGTACAGCCCAATGAACTTCGCCATTGAAATTGCCAGGATTTATAGTCAAATGGAGAAGCAGTGTCGCAAAGATAGCGACTGTGAGGCGAACAAACTGGCGGTACTTGGAAACGGAAAGTATTTTTTTGTGGCCTATGTGGTCAATATGCTGAATCGCACTGCTGACAGTGCAGCTCCAAGCCCTTCCTTCGAGAATTTCCATTGTGACGCTGACAAGGTAAAATCTGTGGAAGACCGCGTGGCCAAGCTTGTTTTGCAATATGCAGATCTGGCGGCCCAATTTGCTAAAAAATATCTGAACACCGCAGATCCGGAGCGGAACACACTGAATTCAAATGACTTTAAAACCCAAACTCTTTATGAAAAATGGTGTGCGTACGCAAAGGTAGACGCCGATGTTCTGGCCTGGAATGCAGCCATGAAAGCGGCGCTTGATCCGGATGGTGGCAATGAATATGAGACCCTATAATACATAAAAGGAATCTCTTTTCGTAAAGCGCCGTGCGATACACACTTGTTGACAGCTATATACATTTCGCCAAAAAGCATCTAAAAAAGCAGGTGTACGCTCTTGTACATCTGCTTTTTCATATCCTAAGCTAATCGTTCATAGAATTCCCTGGAGGCGATTTTATGAAAGACCCTACCTTTATCCTAACGGAACAGCATCCACCCAAAGATCCGATCCTTACCAGCATCCTGATCCAAAAAGTCATCACTGCCTGGCTTACAAAAGAACTCACCAAATGATCCCTGCGCTGCGTTTTTGCGGCGCAGGGATTTCAAATAATTTCTTGCCGCATAGCTGCTCTCAGTGTTAAGATGTAACTGAGCAGTTACGCCTTTTAGGAGGTGTGACATATTCTTTGTGCGATCTATACACGACTGAGTAAGGAGGACGAAGACAAACAGCAAAAGGAATCCGAGAGTATCCAGAACCAGAAGTCCCTGCTGATCCACTACGCCGTGGAGCGGGGATGGGACATCTACCATATCTACTGCGACGAGGACTACTCCGGTGCCGACAGCCTGCGGCCTGACTTCAACCGGATGATCCAGGCGGCCCAGGAGAAGAAGTTTCAAATCATCCTCTGCAAGAGCCAGTCCCGGTTCACCCGGGACATGGAACTGGTGGAGAAGTACATCCATGGCCTGTTTCCCCTTTGGGGCATACGGTTCATCGCCGTGGCCGACAACGCCGACACGGAGATAAAAGGCAACAAAAAAGCCCGCCAGATCAACGGACTTATAAACGAGTGGTATCTGGAGGACCTGTCGGAAAACATCCGCATGGTCTTTGACATGAAGCGGCGGCAGGGGCAGTACATCGGCGGATTTCCCATCTACGGCTACCGGAAGGACCCGGACAACAAGGGCCATCTCCTGGTGGACCCGGAGGCGGCGGAGGTGGTGCGGCAGATCTTCTGCTGGTCTCTGGAGGGCCACGGCAAGCAGAGCATCGCCCACATGCTCAACGACCTGGGGGTGGTCAATCCCACCCGGTACAAGGCGGAGCGGGGCTGGGACAGCAACCACTTCTGCAAGCAGGATTTTGGGCTCTGGAACAAGAACACCGTATGGCGAATCCTCCGCAACGAGATCTACACCGGTGTCATGGTGCAAGGACGGACCAAAAAGGCCAGCTACAAATCCAAGGCCATCATCGTCATGCCTCGGGACCGCTGGTTCCGGGTGGAGGGCACCCATGAGGCCATCATCGACAGGGAAACCTTTGAAACTGTCCAGCGAAATCTGGACATCCGTTCTCGGGAGGACGGCACCGGTATGGTGCATCCCCTGGCAGGTCTTGTAAAATGTATGGACTGCGGCAGCACCATGAGTAAGACCTCCAATGGAAAAAAGGGAAAAGCACAGGTGTATTATCTGCGCTGTAAGCTTTACGCCGACAGCGGGACAAAGAAGTTGTGTACCCGCCACTCCATCCGGCTGGACCGGCTGATCGAACTGGTTTCCCAACGCATCCGAGATTACATTGGGGCGTATTTCCATTTGGAGGAGCTACAACTTCCGCCACCAAAGGACGATCACCGGGAAGCTCTCTTGATGGAGCAGCGCACCCTGAGCGCCCAGCTGGAGAAGCGGAGCACGGCCCTGAAAAACCTGTACCTGGATAAGGTTTCCGGTGTGCTCAGTGAAGGACAGTTTGTGGAGCTGAACCAGGACTTCCTGGAGGAAAAGAGCCGCCTGGAGCGGCGGCTGGCCCAGATCGATCAGGAGCTCTCCGGTCAGGAGCAGCCCCGCAATCAGGAGGAGGTCATGACCAAGGCCCGGGAGCTGCTGGAGCTGAAGACCCTCCCCCGGGAGCTGGCAGTGATGCTGATCGAAAAAATCGAGATTGGCGAGCAGGACCCGGATACTGGCCAGCAGGAAGTCAAAATCCATTGGAAATTTTGAGAAATATGGGGCCACCGCCGAAGCCCAGCGGAGCGGGTTCGGTGGGGAGAGGAGACGCACCGGAATGAGTGAGCTTTCGCCGATAGGCGGAAGCGAAGGATATGGAGGTTGCGGCGACGAGGTGTCCTTAAGTGACATTGCCCATGTGGTGGAGCCCCGGTACCCTGCGGCGGTGGACCGGTATGTGGACCTGGGGCGGTTTTACGACCTCACCGCCGCCAAGGCCGCGGCGGAGGAGGTGAAGGCTCATACCCGGGCCTACAAGGCCGCATATATCCGGGCCTATCACCATCTGAAGGCTGCCCGGCAGGTGGAGCTGGATGCAGTGGCGGCGGTGCGGAAGACCTTCGACCGGGAGAAGGCGGACCGCCGGACGGCGGGCATTCTCTCACGGGAGCTGCGCCGCCGGGGCGGTGAGGCGGGGAAGACCACCCGCCGCTTCCTGGGCAGTATTACCCACAAGGGGTACATCTGGCGGTTTGACAGTGTGGACGCCCTGTGCCCCAAGGTCTATGAGCTGGCGGACAGCTGGGAGCTGGCAGGGGAGATGCTTGCCCGGCTGCATCGGGCGGCGGCGGATAACGGCTGGGACACCATCGTCTGCTGTGCGCCGGAGGAGCCGGGGCGGATCGAGCACATGCTGATCCCCGGACTGGGGCTGGCCTTCGTCACCTCCCGGCCCGGCATGGAGTACGGGCAGAAGCCCTTCCGCCGGGTGCGGCTGGACGCCATGACGGAACCTCAGGGCAAGGCCCGGCTGCGGTTCCAGACCCGGATGGCGGCACTCCTGCGGGAGGAAGGGGCCGCGGCGCTGAAAGACGCCAAAGCCAACCACGATAAGCTGGAGGCAGTCTACAACCCCTACGTGGATTTCGACGGTGTCCGAACCCTGGCGGCGCTGGAGGCGGGGCGGCTTCTCAGCTGGCTGGGTTGAATCAGATCAGGATGCGGGCCCCGGCGGTATACCGCCGGGGCCTTGCCTTATGCGAACAGATGTGCTACAATGCTGGAAGCGAAAACAGGGGCAAGACAGCCCCAGAGGGAACGGGATCATGACCAAGGAAGAAGCACTGAAAACCTATTACGGCTACGACGTCTTCCGGGGCGGCCAGGAGGCGGTCATCGACGCGCTGCTCTCTGGGCGGGATGCGCTGGCCATCATGCCCACCGGGGCGGGGAAGTCCGTCTGCTACCAAATCCCGGCCTTGCTGCTGTCGGGGATCACCCTGGTGGTCTCGCCTCTGGTGTCCCTGATGCGGGACCAGGTGACGCAGCTGGTGCAGATGGGCATCCCGGCGGCGTTTCTCAACAGCTCCCTAACCTTCCGCCAGTATCTGCTGGCCCTGGACCGGGCCAGGGCGGGGCGGTACAAGATCATCTACGTGGCCCCGGAGCGGCTGGAGACCGAGGGCTTCCAGGCCTTTGTGCGGGAGGCAGACATCTCCCTGGTGGCGGTGGACGAGGCCCACTGCATCTCCCAGTGGGGACAGGATTTCCGGCCCTCCTATCTGAACATTCCCGCCTTTGTGGAGAGCCTGCCCCACCGGCCCCCGGTGGGAGCCTTCACCGCCACCGCCACGCCGGACGTGAAGGCGGACATCCACCGCCTGCTGGACCTGCAGGACCCGCTGGAGCTGACCACCGGCTTTGACCGGGAGAACCTGTATTTTGAGGTCCAGCAGCCTGCGGACAAGCGGGCGGCGCTGCTGGAGCTGGTGAAGGGCCGCCCCGGCAAGTGCGGCATCGTCTACTGTGCCACCCGGAAGAATGTGGAGGAGGTGTGCGACTTCCTCCGCCAGCGGGGGGTAGCCGCCGCCCGGTATCACGCTGGCCTGGCCCCAGAGGAGCGGCAGAGGAACCAGGAGGACTTCCTCTACGACCGGGTGCAGGTGATGGTGGCCACCAACGCCTTCGGCATGGGCATCGACAAGTCCGATGTCCGGTATGTCATCCACTATAACATGCCCAAGGACATGGAGAGCTACTACCAGGAGGCGGGCCGGGCGGGCCGGGACGGGGCGCCCTCCAGCTGCATCCTGTTGTACAGTGGCCAGGATGTGCGGACTAATGAGTTTCTCATCACCCACAGCGAGCCCCGGGAGGACTTGGATCCCCGGACGGCCGAGCAGCTGCGGGAGCGGGACCTGCAGCGGCTGCGGCAGATGACCGGCTACTGCCGGACACGCCGGTGTTTGCGGCAGTATATCCTGCACTACTTCGGCGAGCACGCGCCGGACACTTGCAGCGCCTGCTACAACTGCCTCCATAACTTCGAAGAGGTGGATGTCAGCCGGGACGCCAAGGCCATCGTGGCCTGCATTGCCAAAACCGGACAGCACTTCGGCGTGGGTGTCATCGCGGAGACCCTCTGCGGTGCGGACACGGAGCGGGTGCGGAAGTACCACATGGACCGGGAGGATACCTACGGCGCTTTGGGTCAGCTGACCCAGAAGGAGGTCCAGGAGCGCATCCGCTTCCTGCTGGACCAGGGCGTGCTGGAGCTGAGTCCGGGGCAGTATCCGGTGCTGCGGCTGACGGAGCGGGCGGAGGACGTGATGTACGGCGAATCGACGCTCCAGATGAAGACGCTGCGGGAGGACCGGTCCGCCCCGGCCCGCCGGGCGGCGGCCGGGGAGCTGGAGGGGGATGCGGCGGAGCTGCTCGGCCGCCTCCGGGCCCTGCGGGCCCAGTTGGCCCGGCGGCAGGGAGTCCCCGCCTACGTGGTGTTCTCGGACAAGACCCTGCGGGAGATGGCGATTTCCCGCCCCCGGACCACGACGGAGCTGCGTGCGGTCAGCGGCGTGGGCTCCGCCAAGGCGGAGCGGTACGGCCGGGACTTTCTGACGGTGATCCAGGACTTTCCGTCGTGACGGAGATCAGGAGAGACAACAGGCGCTGCCCCATGCGGGACAGCGCCTGTCTGTGTTTTTTCAGTTCAGAAAATCCTTCAGCTTTTTGCTGCGGCTGGGGTGGCGCAGTTTCCGCAGGGCCTTGGCCTCGATCTGGCGGATGCGCTCCCGGGTAACGTTGAATTCCTTGCCCACTTCCTCCAGGGTGCGGGTGCGGCCGTCCTCGATGCCGAAGCGGAGCTTTAGAACCTTTTCCTCCCGGGGAGTGAGAGTGGAGAGAACATCCATCAGCTGCTCCTTCAGCAGGGTGAAGCTGGCGGCTTCGCTGGGCTCGCTGGCCCCCTCGTCGGGGATGAAGTCGCCCAGGTGGGAGTCCTCCTCCTCGCCGATGGGGGTCTCCAGGGAGACAGGCTCCTGGGCAATTTTCAGGATCTCCCGGACCTTCTCCACCGGCATTCCCATCTCCGCGCTGATCTCATTGGGAGAGGGATCATGGCCCAGCTCCTGCAGGAGCTGGCGGCTGACCCGAATCACTTTGTTGATGGTCTCCACCATGTGGACAGGGATGCGGATGGTGCGAGCCTGGTCGGCGATGGCCCGGGTGATGGCCTGCCGGATCCACCAGGTAGCGTAGGTGGAGAACTTGTAGCCCTTGGTGTAGTCGAACTTCTCCACCGCCTTGATCAGGCCCAGATTGCCCTCCTGGATCAGATCCAGGAACAGCATGCCCCTGCCCACGTACCGCTTGGCGATGGACACCACCAGGCGGAGGTTGGCCTCCGCCAGCTTCTGCTTGGCGGTCTCACCCTTGGCGTGGGCGGACTTCCAGGCGGCGATCTCCTCCTGGGAGTAGGGGATCTCCTGCCCCTCCTTCCGGAGCCGGTCGATCTCCGCCAGCTTCCGGTCGGCCTCGTTGCCCGCGCCCATGGCCTGGGCCAGGTCGATCTCCTCATCCGGGGACAACAGGGGCACCTTGCCGATCTCTTTCAGATACATACGGACAGGATCGTCGATGGAGAAGCTGTTCACCAGAGTGTTGGGATCCACCAGCTCCTCTTCCTCCACATCGGCGATCTCCTCTGCGGCGGGCTCGTCATCCGGCAGGTCCGCCAACAGGGCATCGTCGGCGCTGATGTCGATGTTCAGCGCCTCCAGGGAGTCGTAGAGCTGATCCATCTGATCGCTCTCCAGATTCAGGTCATCCACCGCGTCCATCAGATCTGCGGAGTCCAACTTGCCCTTCTTCTTACCGCGGGCCAGCAGTTCCCGCAGTTTTTCGTTGTTCATCAGCCAGGAGGCTGCGGGCAGCGCAGCCACCTGCTTGTCGTCCAGCCGGAGGATGCCGGCCTTCCGGGCCTCCTCGTCCGTCATGACGGCGGGGGCCTCCTGGGCCGTCTCCTCCCCCTTTTTCCGGGTGGACTTTTTGGCAGACTTTGCAGCCGGCTCCCTCTCCGCGGCCTTCTCCGCCGCATCTGCGGCCGCCAGGAGCGCGTCTGCCTGTCTCTTCAGCTCCTTGGGGCTCAACTCAAACTCATTTGCCATGCTGCTTTCCTCCAGTACCCTTTTTGTCTTTGTATTTTTCTGTGGCCGCCAGCAGCGGGTCGGCAGTCCCGCCCCCCAGCCGCTTCTCGGCCTCCGTCTGTACGATGCGTATGTAGTCCGCCAGCGCCTGTTGTCCGTTTCGCAGAGACTCCGGCTGCTGGCAGACGCCGGTGAGATGGTTCATCTCCTCCTGGGAGAAGAACTCCGCCTGGGCCGCCAGGGAGGGGACGCGTCCTGCCGCCTTGGCCTGCCACAGCGTGGTAAAGGCACGGCCCAGCAGTGGGGAGGAGAACTGCTCCTCCCGCAGGGGCGGCTCCTCCGGGAACAGGCTCTCGTCCCGGATCAGCAGCCGCAGGATGCCCTCCTCCGCCCGGGCGGAGCGGATGTTGTCGTATCGCAGCTCCCGCTCCTTGGGCTGGAGCTGGACCGCCGGGTTCAGGTCCCGCCGCAGCTCCTGCCGCTTCTCCCGGGAGAGGCGGCGTTTGAAGGCCCGCTGGACCTCCAGCCTCATGACCTCCGGCGTGATCTTGGCGGTCTCTGCGGCCCGGGTGGTGTAGATCTCCCGCTCTACCGGATTGGCAAGTGCGGCCAGCAGGGCGCTGACCTCCTCACAGTAGGCCACACGGGCCTCGTCACTGGAGAGGTCGTACTTACCCGCCACCTGGGCCATGCGGAACTCGATGCCGTTCTCACTGCCGGTCAGCAGCGCCTCGAAGGCGTCTTTTCCCTGGAGCTTGATGAAGTCGTCGGCGTCCTGCTTTACCAGTTCGCCATCCTCCGTCCGCCGCCGGGGCAGCTGAAGGACCTTGACCGAAAACTCCGAGTTGTTCAGGATCTCCAGCGCCCGCTCCGTGGCGATCTTGCCGGCGTTGTCATTGTCGTAGCACAGCACCAGCTCCTTCGTGAACCGGCTGAGGAGCCGTGTCTGCTCCACTGTCAAAGCCGTCCCCATGGAGGCCACTGCGTTGTCGAATCCCGCTTGGTGGAGCGTTACCACGTCGATGTTGCCCTCGCAGAGGATGATGTTGGACCGCTTGGATTTCTTGGCCAGATTCAGTCCGTACAGAACCCGCCGTTTGGAGTACACCGGTGTCTCCTGGGAGTTCATGTACTTGGGCTCAGACTTGTCCAGGACCCGGCCGCCGAAGGCCACCACGTCTCCCCGCACATCGATGACAGGAAAGATGAGCCGGTTGCGGAACTTGTCGTACAGGCCGCCGTTCCGGTTCTGCACCGCCAGGCCTGCCTCCAGCAGCTCCGACTTCGTGTAGCCCTTCTTCGTCATGGCCAGGATCAGCGCGTCCCAGGCATCCAGAGAGGCTCCCAGACCGAAGTTCACTGCCGTGGCCCTGCGAATTTTCCGCCGGTCCAGATATTCCTGCACCGCCCGCCCCTCCGGCTGTTGGAGCATCTGATAGTAGAACCGGGCCGCGTCCCGGTTCAGGTCCAGCAGACGCTGGCGCCTGCGGCCCGCCTCCCGGTCGCCGTCCTCCTCCGGCACCTCCATCCCCGCCCGTTTGGCCAGAAAGCGCACCGCATCCGGGAAGGAGAGATTCTCCTCCTCCATGATGAAGTTGATAACGCCGCCGCCCCGCTTGCAGCCGAAGCAGTAGTAGATCTGTTTGTCCGGAGAGACGGAGAAGGAGCCGGTCTTCTCACTGTGGAAGGGACACAGACCAAAGAGATTCGCGCCCTTTCGGGTCAGCTGCACATAGCTGCCCACCACGTCCACGATGTCACTCCGGGCCATCAGCTCGTCCAGAAAGCTCTGGGGAAAGGGCATGTCAAGGTCTCCTCCTTTCGGTGAGTGTTGCCAGATTTCCCGAGGGTCATACCCGAAAGCGAGGGCGTACCCAAAACGAGACATTTTAGATATACCCCGTTCTTTTGGGATTTCCTCTTTTTTTGCTGGATTTTTTCAAAAAGTTTTTGCCTAGTGGGTTTACAGACTGCCGCGGCCTGCGTAAAATGGTAGAAAAGCGTCGAAGCGGCGGAGAGGAGGCGTGAGATGTCCATCGAGCTTTGGGCGGCCCGGTTGGAGCGCCCGCTGACGGAGCGGGAGACGGAGGCCATGCTGCCCCTGCTGCCCCCGGAGCGGCAGGAGCGGCTGCTGCGGATCAAGCAGTCGGAAAAGCGGCGGGAGCCCCTGTGCGCCTATCTCATTCTACGCCATGCCTTGTGGGAGCAGTACCGCTGGCGGGAGCTTCCGCCTATCCGGCTCACCTCTCTGGGCAAGCCCTACTTCCCGGATTTCCCAGAGGTCCACTTCAATCTGAGCCACACCACCGGCGCGGTGCTGGTGGCCCTGTCCGGGGAGCCGGTGGGGGTGGATATCGAGCACATCCGGCCGGTGAGCGAGCGGGCCATGCGGCGTCTGGCGGATGTGACCACGGAACGGGCCTTCTTCCAGAGCTGGGTCCGGCGGGAGGCCCGGGCCAAGCGCAGCGGCGCCGGCGTGGGGACCATGCTGGCGTCGGAGACCCCGCTCCAGCCTGGGGAGCGATTCTATTTTCTGGACACCTTTCCGGGCTATGTGGCGGGAGTGGCCACCCGGGACGGGGGCCCGCCAGGCCAGGTGCGCAAATACTCCCTGGATGATATGATGGGATAAAAGCGGGGGAGAAAAAAGGCGGCGGGGCAGTGCCCCGCCGTCTCCCGGTCGGTTTATACGATCTTCCGCAAAGGCAGCGGCTCCGCCGCATCCTTCTGCTCCGCAAAGTAGCGGATGATGTCTTTTCGGGTGACGATCCCGGTGAAGTTCCCCAGGTCGTCCACCACAGGGATGAAGTTCTGGTTCATGGCGCTGTGGAGGAGCTCTTCCATGGTGACGGTGATCCGGACGGGAGGATAGCTGTTGCCCCGCAGAATGTCCCGGACCTGCAGCCGCTCCATGTCCTTCATGGAGTAGGCAGTCAAGGTCTCGCAGTCCTTGGACAGGAGCTGCCAGAGGAAATCCCCCTCACTGACTGTACCGACATATTTCCCATCCCGGCTGATGACGGGGATGGCGGTATAGCCGTGGTGCCGCATCTTTTCCAGTCCCTGACGGAAGGTGCAGTCATCGTACAGATAGGCGACGCTGTGCTTCGGGAGCAGAAAATAAGCTATGTTCACTTTGCTGCCTCATTTCTAAGGGCGGGGGCCCGCCCGTATTCGGCCTTTCCGGCCTTCTAAAAAAAGTATACAGGAAATGCCTGGGGAATTGGTGAATAATCTATGAAATCTGCCGGAGAACGGTCTTTACTTTTTCGACAGAGGCTGTTATTATAAAATGTGATATATGCAACAGAAGGGAGCGGCCGCGATGTTGACCCCACAGGAACTGAAAAAGAGCCCCTTGTTTCAGGACATCGGGTACGAGAATTACCAGCAGATGCTGGACTGCTTTCAGGCGGTGCAGCGGAGCTATCGGGTGGACGAGGTGATCTACGACTTCTCCGGCCCGGCTGGCAACGCCGTAGGCGTGGTGGAGCGGGGGGAGGCATCCCTGATCCGCATCGACGAGGAGGGAGTCGCCACTGTGCTGGAGGAGCTGGGCCCCGGCGGTGTGTTCGGCAAGAGCCTGGCGTTTTCCACCTCCGGCCGGGACAGCTTGGAAGTGGTCTGCCGCACGGCCTGCGACGTGGTGTTCATCGACTATCCCCATATTCTGAAGCGGTGTGAGCGGGCCTGCACCCATCATAGCCTGCTGGTGCAGAATATGCTGCGGCTGATCTCAGACAAGGCCCAGGCCCTGTCCGAGCGGGTGGACGTTCTCTCCCGCCGGTCCATCCGGGAAAAGCTCCTGTGCTACTTCAACCAGCTGGCGGAGAAGGAGGGGAGCCGGACCTTCCAGCTGCCCTTCTCCCTGAGTATGCTGGCGGATTACATCGCCACGGACCGCAGCGCCATGATGCGGGAGCTGAAGCGATTGAAGGAGGAGGGCGTCCTCCGGTCCGAGGGGCGGCGCATCACCCTTTGTACAGGATGATTGACCGGCCAGAAGGGGCGCTGGAAAGTTTGTTATTTTTTTCGCAGAATCCCCGCAAAAACGGATTGACTGCTTTCGGGGGTTGTGTTAAAGTATAGACAATGTGTCGTGCCGAAGGATACATCGCCGCAAATACCAAAATTCGATCATTCGGGAAAGAAGGAACACTATGTATCGTATCGTGAGAAAAGAGGCCCTCCGTCCCACCGTCACCCTGTATGAGATCGAGGCACCCCTGGTCGCCAAGAAGGCCCAGCCGGGTCAGTTCATCATCCTGCGCGTGGATGAGAACGGCGAGCGAATCCCCATAACGATCAACGACTATAACCCGGAGAAGGGCACCGTCACCATCATCGTCCAAACCGTGGGCGCCACCACGGAAAAGCTGAGCCGCATGAAAGAGGGCGACAGCCTCCAGGACTTTGTGGGCCCCCTGGGCAAGGCCACCGAGACCGAGGGCAAGAAGAAGGTCTGCGTGGTGGGCGGCGGTGTCGGCTGCGCCATCGCGTATCCCGTGCTGAAGAAGTTCCACGACTGCGGGGCCGAGGTCCACGCCGTCATCGGCTTCAAGAACAAGGATCTGGTGATCCTGGAGGATGAGTTCCGGGCCGCAAGCAGCGTACTGAAGGTCTGCACCGACGACGGCTCCTATGGCCAGAAGGGCGTTGTCACCGAGGCGCTGAAGGAGCTGATTGACGCTGGCAACCAGTATGATGAGGTGTTCGCCATCGGTCCCATGGTGATGATGAAATTTGTTTCCAAGACCACGGAGCCCTACGGCATCCCCACCACCGTGTCCATGAGCCCCATCATGATTGACGGCACCGGCATGTGCGGCGGCTGCCGCCTGAGCGTGGGCGGCGAGATGAAGTTCGCCTGCGTGGACGGCCCGGATTTCGACGGCCACAAGGTGGACTGGGATCTGGCGGTCAAGCGGAACCAGATGTATCGGGACTTTGAGGCCCACAAATATGAGGAGACCTGCAACCTGTTCAAGAAGGAGGCCGAATAATCATGGCCAATATGTCTTTGAAGAAGAATCCCATGCCCTCTCAGGAACCCGATGTCCGCAACAAGAACTTCGACGAGGTGGCCCTGGGCTATACTGAGGAAATGGCTATCGACGAGGCCAAGCGCTGCCTGAACTGCAAGAACCCCAAGTGCGTGAACGGCTGCCCCGTGAACGTACATATTCCCGAGTTCATCGCCAAGGTGGCGGAAGGCAAGTTTGACGAGGCCTTCGGCGTCATCACCTCCACCAACAGCCTGCCCGCCATCTGCGGCCGTGTCTGCCCCCAGGAGACCCAGTGCGAGGGCCAGTGCATCCGGGGCATCAAGGGTGAGCCCGTGGGCATCGGCCGTCTGGAGCGGTTTGTGGCGGACTATCACAATGCCCACGGCCATCAGGGCGGCGCTCCCGCCGTGCCGGAGAGCAACGGCCACAAGGTAGCTGTGGTAGGCTCCGGCCCTGCGGGCCTGACCTGTGCCGGCGATCTGGCCCGGAAGGGGTATGACGTCACCGTGTTCGAGGCGCTGCACCAGGTTGGCGGCGTGCTGGTGTACGGCATCCCGGAGTTCCGTCTGCCCAAGGCCATTGTGGCCAAGGAGGTGGCCCGGCTGGAACACTTCGGCGTGAAGATCATGACCGACACCGTGGTGGGCCGCACCATCACCGTGGACGAGCTGATGGATGAGATGGGTTTTGAGGCCGTGTTCATCGGCTCCGGCGCCGGCCTGCCTATGTTCATGAACATCCCCGGCGTCAACTACAAGGGCGTGCTGTCCGCCAACGAGTTCCTGACCCGCATCAACCTGATGAAGGCATACCTGCCCGATTCCGACACGCCCCTCATCCATCCCAAGAAGGTGGCCGTCGTAGGCGGCGGCAACGTGGCCATGGACGCCGCCCGGTGCGCCAAGCGCCTGGGTGCAGAGGTCTATGTTGTGTACCGCCGCGGCATGGAGGAGCTGCCCGCCCGCCGTGAAGAGGTGGAGCACGCCGAGGAGGAAGGCATCATCTTCAAGACTCTCTGCAACCCGGTGGAGGTGCTGGCGGACGAGAACGACGATGTGAAGGGAATCCGCTGCATCCGGATGGAACTGGGCGAGCCCGATGCCTCCGGCCGCCGCCGTCCCATCGAGGTCCCCGGCAGTGAGTTCGACGTGGACGTGGACTGCGTTATTATGGCCCTGGGCACCAGCCCCAACCCCCTGATCAAGTCCACCACCAAGGGCCTGGAAATCAACAAGAAGGGCGGCATCGTGGTGAACGAGGACGGTCTCACCTCCCGCGAGAATGTCTATGCCGGCGGCGACGCCGTCACCGGTGCTGCCACCGTCATCCTGGCTATGGGCGCCGGCAAGACCGCGGCTAAGGCCATCGACGAGGCGTTGAGCAAGAAGTAAGATCTCCCGGACTTTTTACAAGGCGGGCAGCGAAAGCTGCCTGCCTTGTCCCTTTTGGTTGGAATCTGTCGGATTAGCCTTGACAGCAGGTGCGGGGACCGATACAATCAAGGTGCTTGGTTCCCTCAGGTGGAGGGCGCCACGCGGCTTTGGGACAGCGCGGAGGCGAACGCGGCAAACTGTGTCTTGGAGGGAAAAACGATGGCTTATTGCAGAAAATGTGGTGCATTGATCGATGACTATGCGGCGGTCTGCCCGAAATGCGGCACTCCTCAGAACGGAGGACCGAATAATCCTCCACCGGCAGCGGACAACGGCGGCTTCCTGTGGGGGCTTCTGGGCTGCTGTATTCCCATTGCAGGATTGATCTTGTTCCTGATATGGAAGGATACCAAGCCCCGGACTGCCAAGGCGGCGGGCATCGGCGCCCTGGTGTGCGTGATCGCCTATGTACTGATGTACGTTGCGGCGGCGGCTCTGGGCATCAGCGCAGCGGTGCATGCCTATTAAGCTGCGGCGCTGGCTTTGGCGGTGGCTTCCGATTCTCTTCGGATGCCACTGCCGGCCGGATCGCTCTTTCCATTTTCGGGACGGAACGCCCTTTCCCATCTGCGCCCGGTGCACCGGGGAGCTGGCGGGCATCCTGGCGGGGCTGGCAACCTGGTGGGCGGTCCATCCCTCGGCGGGAGTGGCGGCTGTGCTGCTGGTTCCGTTGATTGCGGACGGACTTCTCCAGCTCTGTACGCCCTATGAGAGCGGTAATCTCCGGCGGCTGGCGACGGGGCTCCTCTTCGGCTACGGGCTGACGGTGCTTCTGCTCACGTCCTTGGGCTGGGCCTATCAATGGGGCTTTGGCTTTGGGAAAGCATTGCTGGATCCCTGAGAAGATCAGCAGCCGTGACATCCAGGAGGCAAGACCATGCTGGAACTGTGTTTTGATATGTCAACCCGCGGTGCCCTGCGGGTGGCCCAGCGCTGCGGCAGGAGCGGACGGAAAGGCCTCGGATTCGTTCTCAGCCGCACAGAGGACGGCGGAAATGTGACATCTACTACGGTCATCGGCTTCGATGACGGAAAAGCGCCCGCGGGAGAGGAGATCCACCAGATCCAGCGGGCCCAGCGGCGGCAGGCGGCCCTGGAACGGGAGGCCATCCCCCTGGGCGGCAGTCCGAGTGATGTACTGGTCTTGTCCCTGGGACTGGATATGGGGGATATCCGAGAACCGCTGGGTGCGGACCGGTGGGACCTGCTGCGCCGGTGGTGTGATGGTGATGATGAGACCACGGACCGGGACTGGCAGCGGAATTTGGAGGCAGCGGAGCGATTGAGGTCCTGCGGCTCTAGGGACGCCGTCCGTATTTGGGTGGACCATACGCCATACGGCGCCTGCGGTCTGCTCCACGCTGCCAGCCTGCTGAAAGACACAAAGGCCGACGTCCGCGTGGTGTTCCTGCCGCCCTGGCGGGAGTGGCCGGACGGCGTCGTGGAGACCTACCTGGGTTGGGGCGAGGTGGAGCCGGAGCTGTTCGGACGCTTCCTGTCCCGGGAGGAGCCGCTGCCGCCGGTGATGCTGGGCGCTATGGCCCATCGGTGGGAGGTGCTCCGGCAGGAGAACGCCCCGCTCCGGGCGGTGGTGAACGGCCGGGTCCGCAGCGTGGGGGAGGACTTCTACGACGAAATGATCCGACGCCATCTGCCCGAGGGCCAGACGAAGATCGCCAACATCATTGGAGAGGTTCTGGGCCGGGAGAAGCCGGGCATCGGCGACGTCTGGCTGGCGGAGCGCATCCGGCAGATGCTCTCCACCGGGGAGCTGCGGATGCTCCGGGAGGACCGGGAGCGGTTTTACCGCTCTGTGGTAGAAAGGACTTGACATTTCCCGGGAAATCTGTAAAATAAAACATCAATATAGGTCCGCCGCCGGGCGGACAAAGGCGTTTGCCCCTGCATCCGTAGGCCATTGGAGATGCGGGGCGCGGGCGCCTTTTATTTTTTGCTGTCAGAGGAGGAGTGATTTGCATGGCATGGGTATTTCTGGCATGCGCGGGACTTCTGGAGGTGTTCTGGTCCTCGTTCCTGAAACTGTCCGATGGCTTCACGAAGCTGGGCTGGTCCGTGATGACCATTGCGGGGATGCTGGCCAGCTTCTATTTGCTGAGCCAGGCCATGAAGACGCTTCCCCTGGGCACTGCCTACGCCGTCTGGACCGGCATCGGGGCCGTAGGCTCCGTGGCGGTGGGCATCCTGATCTTCAAGGAGCCGGTGACCGCCGCCCGGATGTTTTTCACCGTGTTGCTGCTGACGGGCATTGTCGGCATCAAGCTGACCTCTTCCCACTGAGGGAAAACAGAAAACGAGGACCGGTCCGGTCCTCGTTTTTCCATAGATGCCGTTACAGGTCCACCACCGTCACATCGTGGCCCGTGTGGGGGAGAAAGACATGCAACAGGTCCTCCGTCCGCAGGCGGAGGCTGGCGTCGTTCTTGCAGGGGTGGCAGCCGAACCAGGCCGCGTCATGGACTGCCCGGTCCATCACCAGCCGGACCCGGCGCTCCGTGTCATAGGCCAGGCCCAGCACGCTGGCAGAGCCGGGGGTGCAGCGGAGCATGGACTCCATAAGCTCCGGCGGGGCGAAGGAGAGGCGGGTGGTGCCCAGTTGGGCGCTGAGGACCTTGGTCTGGAAGGGCTTGCCGCCGGGCATGGTCAGCAGGTAGAACGCCGTCTTCTGCCGGTTGCAGAGAAACAGGTTCTTGCAGATGGAGATGCCCAGCACCTCGCTGACCACATCGCAGTCGGCGATGGTGTCGGCGGTCTCGTGGGCCACCCAAGCATAGGGGATGTGCAGCCGGTCCAGCAGGGCAAAGGTCTCCAGCTCCACGGCGGCGCGGCCCTCTGCCGGGGCGGCGGTGCGGATCTCTGAGATCTCCACGGCTCACACCCCCGCCAGCAGCTTTTCCCCGGCCCGGTAGATGTCACCGGCGCCTACGGTGAGGATCAAGTCGCCGGGCCGGGCCGCCTGCCGCAGAGCCGCCGCCGCCTTGTCCAGGGTGGAACAGTACACAGCGCCGGGGATATTGCGGCACAGGTCCGCCGAGGAGATGCCCAAGGTGTTCTGCTCCCGGGCGGCGAAGATCTCCGCCAGGATGGCCACGTCCGGGATTTTCAGCTCTTCCACGAACCGCTCGAACAGCTTGGCGGTGCGAGAGTAGGTGTGGGGCTGGAAGGCCACCACCAGCCGTTCATACCCCATTTCCTTGGCGGTGGTGAACAGGGCGTGGAGCTCGTCGGGGTGATGGGCGTAGTCATCGTAGACCTCCGCCCCATGATAGGTACCCTTGTGCTCGAATCGGCGGCCGGCGCCGGTGAAGGAGGCCAGGCCCGTCTCCACCGCATGGCCCGGCAGGCCCAGTGCCCAGGCCGCAGAGGCTGCCGCCAGGGCGTTGAGAACATTGTGGTGGCCGTAGACGTGGAGCTCTACGCGGGCGTATTTCTCGCCGCGGATCATCACGTCGAATACCGGCCTGCCGTCCACCTCCGTCAGATTGGCGGCGGTGCAGTCGGCGGCATGGTCCAGGCCGAAGGTGAAGATGGGATGCTCCAGCCCGGCCACCGCCTCCATGGCGCTGGCGTTGTCCGCGTTGACGATGACGGACCCCGCCGGGGGCACCAGCTCCGCAAACCGGCGGAAGGAGTGCTGGATGTCGGCCAGATCCTTGAAGAAGTCCAGGTGGTCCTCCTCCACGTTCAAAATCACTGCCACGGTGGGGAAGAAGCTGAGGAAGCTGTTGCAGTACTCACAGGACTCCAGGATGATGGTGTCCCCCTGGCCCACCCGGTAGCCGGCGTGGAGCAGGGGCAGGGTGCCGCCGATCATCACCGTGGGATCCGCCTCCGCCGCCATGAAGATGTGGGTGCACATGGAGGTGGTGGTGGTTTTGCCGTGGGTACCGGCCACGCACAGCGCGTTGGGATACCGCTGCATGATGGCACCCCAGGCCTGGGCCCGCTCGTACACGGGGATACCCCGGGCCACGGCACCGGCGATCTCCGGGTTGCTGTCGTGGACGGCAGCGGTGCGGACCACCAGATCGCAGTCCCCCAGGTTTTCGGCGTTGTGGCCGATGGCCACGGGGATGCCCAAGGACCGGAGGTGGCGGACCGTGTCGCTCTCCGTCATGTCGGAGCCCTGGACATGGAGGCCCATGCCCCGCAGCACCTCCGCCAGGGGGCACATGGACACGCCGCCGATGCCCACCAGATGGGCCCGCTTGCCGGGGACGATATAGTCGCGGATGGGATGGAGATTGTTCATCATGAAAAGACTCCTTATCTGAAGCGCACTGCCAGCGCGCCGCTGATGATTCTGTGGGAATACCATGAGGTTGCCCAAAAACCTGCAATTCCTTACCAAATATTTCATTATAGTATGAGAAGACGGAAAATGCAACCAGAGAAATCCAGGGCCCCGTTTCAAGATCAGCGGTGGCGGCCCCAATTCCGTCGGCTTCACCAAACTGAGCGCAGCCGTAAGAGGAAGGTAATTTGCCGCATACCTGTGGCAGCTTTGCGTAATTTGCCGGTTTGGATACGTGCCGCAGGAATCAACAAATCTTGCCTGCCGCAAAAGAAAGAAGCCAAAAGCCGCCTGCACAGTCTGAACGCAAATGTTAATATACGTTGCTTGCGAAAACAGGCTGTTTCTCGTACAATGGCGTTAACCAGAAAGGAGTTCATTCCCTATGTTATGTGAAAACATCAAAGCCATCAGAAAATCAAAAGGGCTATCGCAGGAGGAACTTGCGATCAAGCTGAATGTGGTGCGGCAGACCATCTCCAAATGGGAGCAGGGATTGTCTGTTCCGGATGCTGATATGCTGATCTCCCTGTCAGAGGCGTTTGAAACACCTGTGAGCACGCTGCTCGGAGAACCTGTCACAGCGGCGAAGGCTGATGACCTGAAAGCGGTTTCCGAAAAGCTGGAGATCATAAATTTGCAGCTGGCACAGGGGAAGGAGCTGCGGCGAAAAACAGCTCGCTGCCTGCTTATTGGATTGTGTACGGCCATCGTAATTATTTCCGCAGTTTTCATTTACTGCGGGAGTCCTTATCTGGGGTGGAATTATCACGATCCGGAAACCGCCGTTGTTGGAGTCGCTTTTCACGCATTTGAATGGCTGTTTGTCAGGTTTGCGCCGATGCTCTTGATAGGAGCAATCCTTGGGATTTTCCTGACACGGAAGAAGGCATAGAGCGGGCCTGTTTTGGGGTGCAATTCAGTTCCCGAAATTCCAGCCTGAGGGGCGGAAGGCATTGCTTCCACGCCTGGACAACATGGGCAGCTGTGTTCCGCGGGGAAAACAGCTGCCCACGTCTTTTGCCCACGGGTGGAAACATGACCGGCTGTGAAGGAGCGGAGATCCAGGCATAGTTTCACCCAAATGACAGAAGATTTCCTTGTTCCGTGAAATCACGATCATACTTCAAAAGGCAGAATCCGGTGGCCCCTGCCTTGCGGCGGGTCGCTTGGTGTGGTATCATCAGAGCAGCGCGAGGTACAGGAGGAATGGAGGAGGCCCATGATCCGAAGAATGGGGAAGGGCGACCTGGATGCTGTGGCGGCCATCTGGTTGGACGCCAACCGGGAAGCCCACGATTTCATCCCAGCAGCCTATTGGCTGGGACATTTTGCAGAGGTCAGGACTGCGCTGGCCCGGGCGGAGGTCTGGGTCTTTGAGACGGAGGCGCGGGCCGAAATTTCAGGCTTCATCGGACTTCTGGGAGACTACATCGCCGGCATCTTCGTCCGGAGGGAGGCCCGGTCCGGCGGCGTGGGTCGGCAGCTGTTGGACCACGTGAAGACCAGCCGCGGGCAGCTGCGCCTGCAGGTCTACCGGAAAAACCTCCGGGCGGCAGCCTTCTACCGGCGGGAGGGGTTCCGTGTCCTGGAGGAGGGCGTGGATCCCGAGACTGGGGAAGCGGAACTTCTTATGGAGTGGCGATGGGACGGCCCGCAGAGCTGATCCGCGATACGCAAGGAGAATGGACATAAGGGAGGTGGGCACATGACAACGGTAACGATCCCCGCTCCGGTAGGGGAGATCCTGAAAACACTGGAGGCGGCGGGGTATGGTGCATGGTGCGTGGGCGGCTGCGTCCGGGATGCCCTGCTGGACCGGATGCCGGGGGACTGGGATGTGACCACTTCCGCCCGGCCGGAGGAGACTATGGCCCTGTTTGCCGGCCGGGCTGTCCCAACTGGTCTGCGCCACGGCACCGTCACCGTAAAGACGGAGCAGGGTGGCGTGGAGATCACTACACTCCGGCGGGATGGTGCCTATCGGGACCACCGGAGGCCGGAGACCGTGACGTTCACCGACTCTCTGGAGGAGGATCTGCGGCGCCGGGACTTCACCATCAACGCGATGGCAGCGGACCTGCAGGGGACCCTGTACGACCCTCTGGGCGGCCGGGCAGACCTGACGGCGAAGGTCCTGCGGTGTGTGGGAGAGCCGGACCGCCGGTTCGGCGAGGATGCCCTCCGCATCCTGCGGGGACTGCGGTTCGCGGCGGAGCTGGGGGTCACTGTCCATCCGGATACAGCGGTGGCCATCCACCGGAACCGGGAATTGCTGAGAGCCATTGCTCCGGAGCGGATCTGGGCGGAGCTGAAAAAGCTGGTGTCCGGAAAATGGGCCGCAGAGGTCCTGCGGGCCTATCCGGATGTGGCTGGCGTCTTCTGGCCGGAGATTCTGCCCATGGTGGGGTTTGACCAGCGGAACGGCCACCATTGTTACGATGTGTGGGAGCACACTCTCCATGCCATGGAGAAAGTAAAACCGGAGCCGGAGCTGCGGCTGACCATGCTGCTTCACGATATTGGAAAGCCAAATTGCTTTACAGTGGATGGGCTGGGCTGCGGACACTTTTACGGCCATCCGGCGGAGAGCGCCCGCATGGCGGAGGCCATGCTGGGTCGCCTCCGGGCCGAGACGGTTCTCCGGGAGACGGTGGTGCAGCTGGTGGCTTGGCATGACCGCAACATCCCACGCACCCGCCCGGGCGTGGCTCGGGCACTGGGGGCACTGGGGGAGCGGGACCTGCGGCGTCTGCTGGATGTGAAGCGAGCGGACAATCTGGCTCAGGCCCCGGCGTACCGCTTCCTGCAGGGGGAGATCGACAGGGCGGAATGCATCCTGGACCAGCTGCTGGTGGAGGGCGCCTGCATATCCCTGCGGCAGCTGGCGGTGAACGGGCGGGACCTGCTGGCCATGGGACTCTCCGGCCCCGCGGTGGGACAGACTTTGCGGGAACTGCTGAACGCTGTGCTGGATGACTCCCTGCCCAACGAGCGTCACGCGCTGTTGGCTGCTGTCAGGGATCGGGCACACCGAAGCTGAAGGCAACGGAAAAGAGAGAAGCCCCGGACACACACGTGTGCCCGGGGCTTTTGGTATGAACTGGGAGAAGGGGAAGCGATCAGAACAGGCGCAGCTGTTCCGCCTCCCGGCGGCGGCCGGTGGTCTCCCGGACCACCGTCTCCGGCAGTTCCCGCAGGAAGGGAGAAAACTCCGGCGCGGCGGTGAGGATCAGTTCCTCCCGGGCCCGGGTGAGGCCCACAAAGAAGAGCCGCCGCTCCTCTTCCGCATCCGCCGGGCGGCCGGGGGACTCCAGGGGCATCGCTCCGGCGGAGAGACCCGCCAGGAACACCGCAGGGAATTCCAAACCCTTGGCACCGTGGAGCGTCATCAGGCGCACTGCGCCGGAGGCCCAGTGTTTGCCGGATGCCCGCCGGAGGTCTGCCTCCTGGCCCAGGACCAGAGCATCCCAGAGGCTGTCGAAGTCCTCGTGGAATACCGCCGTGTTCCGCAGGCGTTCCAGGGCCGGAGAGGTGCCGTACTGTTCCTCCCACTGTTCCACCAGCTTCCGGGGTGTTTCCGTCCGGACCAGAGGGAGCCAGACCTCCGCCCGGTCCAGCCAGTTTTCCAGAATGCCGTGGCCCCGGACCGCCTCCTGCAGGGCCGCCGAGTCCAGCGTGCCCATCTTTTGGCAGAGCGTCTGGGCCTTCTGGATGAGATCTGCTGGGCAGTTCCACAGCAGCCGGAGGGCGGACTCCAGCGCCGCGTTGTCTGCTGGCACCACCAGGGAACGGAGGAAGCCCAGCGCCCCCCGAACCGCCGGGTCATCCAGGAAGTCCTCCCGCCCGGTGACAAGACAGGGAATATCGTCGTGGCGGAGGCATTTCTCCACCAGCTCCAGCTGCCGGTGGGTGCGGCAGAGCACCGCAATATCGGAAAAGGCCCGCACCGTCCGCTCGTGGCCCAGGGCCTGGGCCTCCAGCATGTCCACGCCGCCGGTCATACGGCCGATCTCCTTGGCGATGAATACGGCCTCGGAGAAGCTGTCCGCTGCCTGGACCAACCGCACGGCAGGACCGGCGGGGCAGCGGGGGGTCAGTATTCGGCCCCCGCCGGGATTATGACCGATCACTGCCAAGGCCGTATCCAGAATGGCCGGAGCAGAGCGGTAATTTTCTGTTAGGTGAATTTCCTTTACATCAGGATGCTCCTCTTGAAGCCGCTGGAAGCACCGGCAGTCGGCGCCCCGGAAGCCGTAGATGGACTGGTCCGGGTCGCCGATGACGAACAGCTCCCCGCTCCGGCTCCAGGACCGGACCAGCTGGTACTGGATATCGTTGATATCCTGAAACTCGTCCACCAGCACATGGCGGAAGCACCGCAGGCCGGTGGCATCCCGCTTCAGTCCTTCGGTCAGCAGGTCGTCGAAGTCCAGAGCGCCCAGGTCCAGCAGCCTGGCCTGATAGGCGTCGTACAGCTCCGCGTCCAGATCGGCATCCTCTGGAGAAACACCATTTTTCACCCGGGAGACGGCCTGGAGCAGCGATTTTCCGCCGCCCTTTCGGCCGGACTCCCGCAGCACCTGCTCCGCGATGGTCAGGGCCTCGCCGGGGCTGATGAGCCGCACGTCGCCAAGCAGTTTCAGACAGATGGCGTGGAAGGTGCCGATGGTCATGGCCGCCACCGCCCGCTTGCCGCCCAGACGCTGTTCCAGCCGGGCGCGCATTTCTGCCGCTGCTTGATTGGTGAAAGTGACGGCGGTAATCTCTCCGGGGCGGACGCCCCGTTCCTCCACCAGCCAGGCGATCCGGGCCACCAGGGTGCGGGTCTTGCCGGTGCCGGGGCCCGCCGTCACAGCGGTTACCGGCGCGGTGGAGGTGACGGCCTCCAGCTGCGGGGGATTCAGCGCCTCCGGCTGGGGAGCAGCCGGGGCCGCTTCCGGCGCCAAAACGCGCTGCAGCTCCCGGCGGGGCTTGGATTTGCGCACAGGCAGGTCCAGGCCAAACAGAGAGATCTGCCCGCTGAACCGGGCGATCTCACCGGGGGTCAGCAGGGAGATGACGCCGTACTCCCCGTCAAAGCCCGCCCGGCGCTCCACCTGCCCGGCCCGCAGGCGGCGGATGCCCTCCGCCACGCAGGGGCCGGCCGTGTGGGCGATATCCTCCACAGGCACCTCCCGCAGGATGGAGAACTCCGGCCCTAGGGCATGGAGCATCTGCTCGTACAGCGCCTGGGTATTCTTCCCGGCGGCGGAGACTCCGGTGGAGGCGGCGATCACCTCCGGCAGGGGCGCCAAACTCTCAAAGGGTTTGGCACCCACGGGACGAAACCCTGCAGGACGGTCCGCCAGGGCCTCCACCCGGTGCTCCACGCCGATGGTCAGCTTCTTCCCGCAAACGGGGCAGACGCCGCCCAGCGCCGCCGTCTCCGCCGGGGTCAGGCAGACGCCGCAGTTCCGGTGGCCATCCAGGTGGTACTTGCCCTCCTCGGGGAAGAACTCCACCGTGCCCTGGAATCCCTCTCCGGTGCGGATGGCCCGGACCAGCTCCGGGTAGGTGAGGCCGGTGTCCAGAAGATCCGCCTCCCGGCCCAGCTTGGAGGGGGAATGGGCGTCGGAGTGGGAGACCAGGGTCAGACGATCCAGGGCAGAGCCCCGCCAGTTCATGGGCGGATCAGAGGAGAGGCCCGTCTCCACCGCGTGGATGTGGCCGGTCAGATCCCCGAAGCACTCCTCCATGGTATCGAAGCCGGAGAAGGCGCCAAACAGAGCGAAGTGGGGCGTCCAGATGTGAGCGGGGATGAATTCTGCGTCCGGGCAGGTGTCCAGGGTCAGCTCCAGCAGGTCCCGGCTGTCCAGCCCCAGAATGGGCCGTCCGTCGGAGTGGATGTTGCCGATGGCCTCCAGCCGGGCGGAGAGCTCGTCCGCCGCCTCCAGAGAGGGCAGCAGGATCAGGTTGTGGACTTTCCGGGTTCTGCCGTGGCGCTTGTAGATGCAGCTGATCTCCCCGGTGATAACGAACCGGGGCGCCTCGCCCGGGGCGACATCCGGCAGGCGCAAATCCTGGCGCAGGGTATAGACGCCCTCTCCGGCGGGCACCAGCTGCTCCCGCAGCTCGGCGCGCCAAGCGGGGTGGGTGAAGTCCCCGGTGCCCACCATTCGGATGCCCTTTCGCCGGGCCCACCAGTCCAGGTGGGGGAGATCTCCGTCCTTACTGGTGGCCCGGGAAAAGCGGGAGTGGATGTGGAGGTCGGCAATGTACATGGAAGTCCTCCTCTGTCGAATCAAGTCGATTCCATTATAATCTCTTCTGTCCGGCGGTGCAAGGCGGAGAAAAGCAGTCCGGCGTGTTCCGCCGGGCTGCTGAAAAAATCATTTATGGGTTCTGCCTGCCGGAGGGCATGCGCTTCGGGACGCGAGCCAGGCGCGGGAACACTGCCCGGAACAGGGAGGAGGCCAGGATGACCCCAACCGCCAGGGCGGCCGCCATGCCCAGAGTGCCCAGCAGGGCGCTGAGGAATTGCTCTGTGTCGCCCTCCAGACAGTAGCCCATGGCGTAGTAGATGCCGCCGCCGGGCACCAGGGGCAGCAGGGCCACCAGCTGATAGCCGGTGACGGGGCAGCGGCGGATACGTGCCATGACTTCCGAGAACAGACTGATGGCCATGGCGGCGAAAAAGCCTGCCAGGATGGTCTTGCCGGCCAGCAGATACACCAGCCATCCCAGAGCGCCGCCACAGCCGGCAATCAGCTTGCCGGGGCCATGGATATTGAACACCAGAGTGAATCCGATGCAGCCGGCGAAAGCACACAGGCAGGGCAGAACATATTGAGACCAGATATCCATAAAAGTAGATCCCCTTTACAGAATATACCCGATGCCCAGGCCCACAGCGGCCCCCAGAGCGATACCCGTGGCGATCAGAATAGCCTCCGCCGTCCGGCTGAGTCCAGAGTAGGTGTCGCCGGCCACGATCTCCCGCATGGCGTTGGTCAGGGCCACGCCCGGCACCAGCAGCATCAGGACGCCGATGGTCACCAGGTCCACATTATTCCCCAGGCCCGCCCGCACCAGCAGAAGAGACAGCAGGGAGGCGATGCCGCTGCATACCAGCGTCCGCAGAAAGCTGTTGCTGCCCAGCCATCTGCCGCCGAAGAGCAGGCAGGTGCCCACCACCAGACCGCAGAAGAAGGCGCTCAAGCTGTCCCAAAACCCGCCGCCGAACAGGGGACAGAAGAAAGCGGGGGCGATACCGTAGCCCAGCAGCACCGTGGCGGGGCGGTGGCGGCGGCAGGAGGCAGGGAGGCGGTCCACCATGGCCCGGGCCTCGTCCAGGGGCGGTACGGTACGGCAGAGCTGGCGGCATAAAGCGTTGCAGCTCTCCAGCAGCTCCAGATCCGTGCCGTGGGCACTGATCCGGCGCATCCGGGTCACCGGACGGCCATCCTCCGCCATCAAACTGACAATCAAACAGCTGGGGATGGCAAACACCTGGGCGTCCTTGCCTTGGTAGGCCTGCAGCAGCCGGTAGACGGACTCCTCCACACGGGAGATTTCCGCGCCGCTCTCTGCCAGCAGGCAGCCCAGCGATGTGGCTAGATTCAACAGCTTGTCCGAATCCATAAAACGCCTCCTCTCGCCTTTTTAAGATATGCGATTTTTGGAAAAAACACAAGGGATATTTTGACGAAACGCGCCGCGCAGGGGAGCCCTTGACAAAAAGGAGCGGTTTCTGTATAATCGAATAGTCCGAAATCGGACAAAATAAGACGGGAGGGATTCGATGGGACAGGAAGTTCTGGATGCTTTCTGGAAATCCAATGACCGAATCTACAATGAGAATACCCTGCTGTACCACCGTCTGGCCCGGGCCTGCGGCCTGCCGGACTGCGCCTTCTGGCTGCTGTACACCCTGCGGTCGGAGGAGGCGCCCCTGACCCAGACCCAGTTGAGCGAGCAGCTGTCCCTACCCAAGCAGACGGTGAATTCCGCCCTGAAAAAGCTGGTGGAGGAGGGAGTCCTCCGCTTGGAGGCGGCGGACGGCAATCTGAAAAACAAGCGGGTCTGTCTGACAGAGGCGGGCGAGGCATTCCTCCGCCGCACTGTGGACCGTGTGTTCGGCGTAGAGAGCGCCGCGGCCGCCCGCCTGACCGAGGAGGAGCGGTCGGCGCTTGTGGCATTGAGCCAGAAGCTGCTGGATGCCTTTCGGGCGGAGACGGAAGCTTTTTTACAGACCGCTGCGATAGGAGACTGATGTATGCAGATCAAACTTTCTGACCATTTCACCTACGGACGGCTGCTGCGTTACACACTGCCGACCATCGTTATGATTATCTTCACCTCTCTGTACAGCGTGGTAGACGGACTGTTCGTATCCAACCTGGTGGGGGACCTGGCCCTGTCGGCGGTGAATATCGCCTTCCCCATCACTATGATCATCGGCGCCTTCGGCTTCATGCTGGGCACCGGCGGCAGCGCCATCGTGGCCCGCACGCTGGGGGAGGGGAAGCCGGAGCTGGCCTCCCGGTATTTCACGCTCTTCATCTGGTGCGTGGCGGGGCTGGGCGTGGTGCTCTCCATTGTGACCATCGCCTTCATCGAACCCATCATGCGTTTTGCCGGGGCTAGCGACCTGCTGCTGGAAGACTGCATCGCCTACGGCCGGATCCTGCTGGCCGGCAGTGCCGTGTTCATGCTCCAGAGCGCCTTTCAGAGTTTCTTTTCCGTGGCGGAGAAACCCAAGCTGGGGTTACTGCTCTCCCTGGCTGCCGGAGCCACCAACATCACCTTTGACTACGTGTTCATCGCCCTGCTGGGCATGGGTGTCACCGGTGCCGCATGGGCCACAGTGCTGGGCTACTGCGTGGGCGGTGTCATCCCGGTGGTGTACTTCCTGCTTCCCAGAAGAGAGGGCCTGCGGCTGGTGCGGACGAACTTTTACGGCCGGGAACTGCTTCACGCCTGTATCAACGGCTCCTCGGAGCTGATGAGCAACATCTCCGCCTCCGTGGTGGGCATCCTCTACAACATCCGGCTGATGGACCTTCTGGGAGAGCCGGGCGTGGCGGCCCACTCGGTGATGATGTACGTGGATTTCGTGTTTGTGGCTGCCTTTCTGGGGTTCTCCATGGGCAGCGCCCCCATCGTCAGCTATCACTACGGGGCGGAGAACTATGATGAGCTGAAGAACATCTTCCGCCGCAGCGGCGTCATCATCGCCGCTACCTCCGTGGCGATGGTGGCGGCGTCGGAGCTCTTAAGCCGGCCCCTGTCTGCTGCCTTCGTGGGGTACTCTCCGGACTTGCTGGAGCTGACCACCCACGGCTTCCGGATCTTTGCCCTGTGCTACCTCTTCTGCGGGCTGAATATCTACGCATCCGCCTTCTTCACGGCCCTGTGCAACGGCGCCCTGTCGGCCCTGATCGCCTTCACCCGCACGCTGCTGCTGCGGGGTGGACTGGTGCTGGTGATGCCGGTGTTCTTCGGCGTGGATGGCGTCTGGTGGTCCGTGGCGGCGGCGGAACTGCTGGGGGTGGTGCTCTCGGTGGTGCTGCTGGTGCTGATGCGGCGGCGTTACCATTACGCCTGACGGGGGAAAACGCGGATATGTTACAAGACGGCGGCTCCGCTCAGGTGGTATGCTGGCTGGTGCCGACAGGAGGGAAGAACCATGAGACAAGCGGCGCGGACCGCCCGATATGACCAGGCTCTGGGGCTGGAGGCGTACAGCCTCCGGGCGGTGGACAGGCCCTTCCCCAGCCACTTTCACGACCATTATGTGATCGGCGTGGTGGAGCGGGGGACCCGGACCCTCACCTGCGGCCGCCAACGGCAGGTCACCGGCCCGGGAGACGTGCTGCTGTTCAACCCGGGAGACAGCCATGCCTGCATCCAGGCGGACGGGTCTCTGGACTACCGGGGACTGAATATCCCACGCAGCACCATGCTGGCCCTGGCGGAGGAGATCATGGGCAGCCGGGCAATGCCCGGCTTTTCCGTGGCCGTGGTTCGGGACGGAGAACTGGCAGGCCGTCTCCGGGCCCTGCACCGGGCGGTGCTGGGGGAGGAGCCGGAGCTCCGGAGGGAGGAGGCGCTGCTGCTGGCCTGGGGCCTCCTGCTGCCGGGGTACGCCGGGATGGTGGAAACGGTTTCTGCCTGCCGGGTGGAGGTGGAGCGGACCTGTGCGTTCATCCGGAGCCACTATGCCCGGCATATCACGCTGGAGGAGCTCAGCCTTCAGGCGGGACTGAGCAAATCCGCCCTGGTCCGGGCCTTTGCCAAGGCCAAGGGCGTCACGCCCTACCGCTATCTGATGGCGGTGCGGATCAGCGAGGCACGGCGCCTGCTGGAACGGGGTGTCTCCTCTGCAGAGGCCGCCGTGGAGACAGGCTTTTCCGATCAGAGCCATTTCACCAACTATTTCACTGCCTTCACCGGCCTGACGCCGGGGGCCTGCCGGGAGCTGTTCCGGCAGGAATGGGAGAGAGGATGACACAGCCGTGGAGACGAATCCTGCACGGGGCCACCTGGCGGCCCTGCTGACCATTGTGATCTGGGGGACCACCTTCATCTCCACCAAGGTGCTGCTGGTGGATTTCCAGCCAGTGGAGATCTTGTTTATCCGGTTCATGATGGGCTTTCTGGCGCTGCTGGCAGTCTGTCCTCGCCGCCTGCAGGGCGTCACACGGCGGCAGGAGGGATTGTTTGCCCTGGCGGGGCTGTGCGGCGTGTGCCTGTACTACCTGCTGGAGAACATCGCCCTGACGTACACCATGGCCTCCAACGTGGGGGTCATCATCTCCGTGTCTCCCTGCTTCACCGCCCTGCTGACCCATTTTCTGATGCGGGGCGAGGAGCGGCTGCGGCCCACATTTTTCGCAGGCTTTGCGGTGGCCATGGCGGGGATCTGCCTTATCAGCTTCAACGGCTCTGCCCTGGAGCTGGACCTCCGGGGGGATTTGCTGGCGCTGCTGGCCGCCTTCGTGTGGGCCTGTTACGCCCTCTTGTCCCGGAAGATCAGCGCCCTGGGCCATCCCACTGTCCTGACCACGCGGCGAACCTTTTTCTACGGGCTGGCATTCATGCTGCCGGCGCTGATGGTCTCTGGCGTCCGGCTGGAGCTCACGCGACTCACAGCCCCGGTGAACCTGGGGAATCTGCTGTTTCTGGGGCTGGGGGCCTCGGCCCTGTGCTTCGTCACCTGGAACTTCGCGGTGAAGGCACTGGGGGCGGTGAAAACCAGCGTGTACATCTATCTGGTGCCGGTGATCACAGTGGCGGCCTCCGTGCTGATCCTGCGGGAACCCTTCACCTGGATGACCGGAGCCGGTACGGTACTGACCCTGATCGGGCTGCTTCTCTCTGAAGGCAAACTCCATTGGAAAGAGGGAACACACCATGAAACAGGAACTGGACAAATGCGTCCTGGTGATTGATGAGGCCATGCCCCGGGGCCTCGCTGCCAACACAGCGGCCATCCTGGGCATCACATGGGGCCGGCTGCGGCCGGAACTGGTAGGGGAGGACGTGACCGACGCTGCCGGAGCCATCCACCCCGGGATCATCCGCACGCCGGTGCCGGTGCTCTCCGGCAGGCCGGAGACTTTTCAGACCCTGCGGCGGCAGCTGGCCGAGCTGGAATTTGCAGATGTGGCGGCTGTGGACTTCACAGATCTGGCCCAGAGCTGCCGTACCTACGGCGAGTTCATCGAAAAAATGGCCCGCACCGGGCCGGGGGAGCTGCGATACCTGGGCATGGCCCTTTTGGGCCCCCGGCATCAGGTGGACCGGCTGACCGGAAGCCTGCCGCTGCTGCGGTAGGGAAAAAACGCAAGAATGGGGCCGCGCCCGGTTGCGGCCCCATTCTCGTATCATTTCCCGGAGGGCTTATGGCCCCTGCTGGATCAACAGATCCACCTCAGCATCACCGCCATTGGTGTACAAATAGCTGCAGGCAAAGCCGTTCGCTTCCCAGATGGCATACGACATACTATCATATTGGTAGTATGCGACGCTGACGCCCGCAATCTCTCTGCTCTCCTCCAGTGTGCCGCCGTAGATTCCGCTGATGTCTCCACTCCCATACTGGATACGAAACTGGGAGCCGTCCGCATAGTCCACCTGTCCCATGGTGGGGTACCCATCTGAGATAAACACGGAGTACGCCTCCACCTCTTTCTCCAGCACAGGGACCTTGAAGTCCAGATATGCTTCCATCTCTGCGGCGGACGCGACTGTGAGGATGGGATTCGGGATTTGAACCTGCTGAGGATCCGGGGCAGCGCGCCCTCTGCCCTGAATCAGCAGTGCCCCGCCGGCGGCCAGCAGGCACAGGCAGGCCGCCGCGGCGCCCCACCGGACCCAAAAGGACTGCCCGTGCTTTCGCCTGTACAGGGCGGCCTCTTCCACATACCTGCCGTCGAGCGCACTCAGAGCATCGGAAAACTTCTTTGCATTCATAAAAACGCCTCTCTTTCTGCCAGATATTGTTTCAGCTTCCTTCGGATCCGGGTCAGCCGGACGGAGATATTTTTTTCGCTCAGCCCGACAAGCCCGGCGATGTCCCGGCAGCTGTCAGAAAACCAGTAGCGCCGCATGAAGATTACGCGGTTCTCTGCGGACAGCGTATCCAAAAAGCACGCAATGACGCGGGCGAGCTCCCTTGCCTCCACCTCTTCCTCGGCGCTCTTTCGGTCTGGAAGACACTCCTCGACTTCCTGCAAAGCAAGGGTGTAAGGACTGTTTCGCTTGGCAGCGCCCTTTTTCCAATAGCACTTCAGGGAAATGTTGCGGACGATCCGCGCCATATAGGGCAGCAGAGAGTCCGGCTTTGCCGGGGGAATGGCATTCCATGCCCCCAGGTACGCATCATTGACGCACTCATCTGCGTCCTGCCTGTCATTCACGATGTGATAGGAGAGACTGTGGAATAGTTTTCCATATTTCGCGTCCAATGCCTCGATAGCCTGTTCGGAACGTGCAAAGAACAGTGTGATGATCTGTTCCTCATCCATGGTTGCTCCACCTCCTTTCCGGTTTCACTTTGTACACTACGTTTTTTTCGGCAAATCCTACAACAGATTCCAGTATTTTTTCAATATACGATCATGCGGCCATACGGCCGGAAGAGAAGCGGAGAAGGCCGCAGTTCCAGCTGCGTCTGCGGAAAAGACAACATTGCATCCCAGGTGACAAACCGGGGGAAGTGTGGTAAGATATTCCGGTATGAAAATTTCTGTTCCCCAAGGAGTCCTTTATGGAAAACTATTTTGAACCGAATCTCACCGACGACCAACTGCGCGCTATCAGTTCCATCGGCCTGGCCCACATGGGGGACGCCGTGTTCGAGGTGCTGGTGCGCACCTGGCTCTGTGCCCACGGCAAGGCCACGGGAAGGGGGCTGCACCAGGCCACCATTGCCCTGGTGCGGGCGGAGAGCCAGGCGGAGAAGGCGGAGCGGATCCTGCCCCTTTTGACGGAAGAGGAAGCCGCTGTGTTCCGCCGCGGGCGGAACGCTCACGTGAAGTCGGTGCCTGGCCATGCCACCCGGGCCCAGTACGGCGAGGCCACGGCCCTGGAGGCCCTGTTGGGCTGGCTGTATCTGAAGGGCCGGCGGGACCGGATCAATGCGCTTTTCCGCGCGATGATGGAGGAGTAAGACCATGCCATTGGATGGAATCTGTATGCAGGCGGTGGCGGAGGAGCTGCGGTCGGAACTGCTGGGCCTGCGGATCGATAAGGTCCAGCAGCCCGCCCGGGACCAGGTGATCCTGCTGCTGCGGGGGAATAAGCGGCTGCTGCTGAACGCCGGGGCCAACACTCCCCGCATCCAGCTGACCGCCCTGACAAGGGACAACCCGGCGGAGCCCCCCATGTTCTGTATGCTGCTGCGCAAGCATCTGGTTGGGGGACGGGTGGCTGCGGTCACCCAGCCGCCCCTGGAGCGGCTGGTACGGCTGGAGCTGGACGTTACTGACGACTTCGGTCAGCCGGGGCGGCGGACCCTGGTGCTGGAGGCCATGGGCCGCCGGTCCAACCTGATCCTGCTGGATGGGGAGGGCCGGATCATCGACTGCCTCCGTCGGGTGGACGCGGACATGTCTGCTGCCCGGCAGGTGCTGCCGGGGCTGTATTATGAGCCGCCTGCCTCCGTAGGCCGCCTGCCGGTGACGGAGGAGACGGAGAACGGCTTCCGGGAGAAGATCTCCGCCGCAAACCCGGAGCGGAGTGTGGACGCCTTTCTGCTGGACCACTACTTCGGCATCTCCCCCCTGATCGCCCGGGAACTGGCCTTCCGCTCCGCAGGGGAGACGGATGCCCATCTCTTTGACCTGGGAGCGGTGGGAGAGGACCGCCTCTGGAAGGAATTGTCCGGGCTCATCAGAGATATACAGGAAAATCACTTTACAGCAATCTGCCTGAAAAAAGATGGGAAGATGGCAGATTTCACCTACTGCCCCATCGCCCAGTACGGCCCTGCTATGGAGACCGTCCGGTATGACACGTTCTCCACCCTGATGGATGACTTCTACGCCCTGCGGGAGCAGCAGGAGCGGGTGCGTCAGCGGGGGGCGGACCTGCTGCGGACTGCCACCACGGCACGGGACCGCATCCGGCGGAAACTGGCCATGCAGGAGAAGGACTACGCCGCCACACAGAACCGGGACCAGCTGCGGATCTACGGCGACCTGATCACCGCCAACCTCTACCGCATGGAGCGGGGGGCGGCCAGATTGGAGACAGAGAATTTCTATGACCCGGAGTGCCGCCCTGTCGCCATTCCCCTGGACCCGCTGCTGACGCCCCAGCAAAACGCCGCCAAATACTACAAGCGCTACACCAAGGCCAAGACGGCGGAGAAGTATCTGGCGGAGCAGATGGCCCTTGCCCGCCGGGACCTGGACTATCTGGAGAGTGTGCTGGAGGAGTTGAGCCGGGCAGAGACGGAACAGGACTTTTTGGACATCCGCGGCGAGCTGCGGGACGCGGGCTTCCTCCGCCGACAGGGAAAAAAGGAACAGAACCGGCCTGCAAAGCCTCTGGAGTTCCGCACCACCTCCGGCTTCCGGGTGCTGGTGGGGCGGAACAACCGCCAGAACGACAAGCTGACCCGCAGCGCGGACCACCGGGACATCTGGCTCCATACCCAGAAGATCCACGGTTCCCACGTGATCCTCTGCACAGGCGGCCGTGAGGTGGACGATGACACCATCGTGGAGGCGGCCAAGCTGGCGGCCTGGTTCTCCCAGGCCCGGGAGGGTGCCAACGTCCCCGTGGACTACACACCGGTGAAGAACGTGAAGAAGCCCGCCGGTGCCCGGCCCGGCATGGTGATCTACTCCACCTGCCGTACCGTGAACGTGGCGCCGGAGGAGGGGCTTGTGAAGAAACTTCAATTGTCATAAAAAAGTTGTTAAAAAGAAGCTGCTTGTTGGTCAAGCAGCTTCTTTTTCTTTCAAAATATCCAAAAACAGGAATCTTTTTTGTGCAGAATGGCTCTTGCAAAACGGGAGCAAAGGTTTACAATAAAGCTCTCCTGAAAACGGGAGGCAATCAGTATTCAGACCTCAGAAAGCGAGTGAGAGGCAATGACGTATCATTATCTCATGGACCTGGCGCTGATCCTGTTGAGCACCAAGGTGCTGGGCATCCTGACGAAACGCATCCAGATGCCACAGGTGGTGGGCGCACTGGTGGCCGGACTGATTCTGGGCCCGGCTATGCTGAACGTACTATCAGAAACGGAGTTCCTCACCCAGCTCAGCGAGTTGGGCGTGATCGTACTGATGTTCTCCGCCGGCATGGGCACCGATATCCAGGAGCTGAAGCACAGCGGCAAGGCGGGCTTCCTGGTGGCCCTGCTGGGCGTGATCGTCCCACTGGTGCTGGGCACAGGTCTGGCGATGCTCGCAGACCGGACCGGCATGATTGAGACCAGCGGATTTTTGGAGGATGTGTTCATCGGCACCATCCTTACTGCAACTTCCGTCAGCATCACAGTGGAGACACTGAAGGAGATCGGCAAGCTGGATACCAAGGTGGGCAACACCATTCTGGCGGCGGCTCTGATCGACGACGTGCTGGGCCTGATTGCCCTGACCATCGTCAGTAGCCTGTCCGGCGGACAGGACAGCATCGCCCTGGTGCTGCTGAAGATCGTGCTGTTCTTCGTGTTCTCCGCTGTGGTCTCCTTCCTCGCCCACAAGTTCTTCTGCTGGCTGATGGCCCTGTGGCCCGGCCGGGAGCGGCGCCGCTATCCGGTGCTGGCCTTTGTGCTGTGCCTTCTGATGGCTTACTGCGCGGAGGAGTTCTTCGGCGTGGCGGACATCACCGGCGCCTATGTGGCGGGCCTGGTGATCTCCTGCACCCCCAAGTCCTCCTATATCCAATCCAAGTTCGAGCCGTTGAGCTTCCTGCTGCTGACGCCGGTGTTCTTCGCCAGCGTGGGCATCAAGGCGAAGGTGGACGGCATGACCGGCAGCCTGGTGCTGTTCTCCATTCTCCTGCTGCTGATTTCTGTGGCCACCAAGATCGTCGGCTGCGGCCTGGGCGCAAAGCTCTGTCATTTCACTGGCAAGGAGAGCCTGCAGGTGGGCGTGGGCATGGTCTGCCGCGGCGAGGTGGCGCTGATCGTAGCCAACCGGGGCCTGGAGCTGGGAGTGCTGTCCGGGACCCTGATGGCACCGGTCATCATCACCGTGGTGGGCGGCACGATCCTCACACCCATCCTGCTGAAGCTGGTATTCCGGCACGACGGACAGCCGGCCAGCGCGGCGGACAGCAATCTGGCAGACCACTATGAGAAGATGGAGCAGCTGGATATCGTCTCCGCAGAGCTTCTGGCCAGGGACCAGAAATACCTGAAAGAAGGGGAGCACGGCGGAGACAAGGACCGCGGCTGATCTGCTCCGGTGACTGAGAACCGCAAATACGGGGAGCCGGCCTTTTGGTCGGCTCCCCGTATTTTGAAAAGCGCGCTGTATCCGCCGTCAGGCGGTGTGGCGGGCGTGGCCCGTCTCCTCGTCGGAGGAGCGGAACAACAGCGTGATGCACCACAGGCCCGCCAGGCCCACCAGGGCGTAGATGATGCGGGAGAGAATGGCCATCTGGCCGCCGCAGAGGAAAGCCACCGTATCAAAGCCGAACAGGCCGATCCCGCCCCAGTTCAGGGCGCCGATGATAGCCAGTGCCAATGCGATCTTATCAATCACCATGCGAAAAACCTCCTTTATGCCTTCCAGCAGGGATTTGGCGTTAGTGTATCCAACGGGGCGGGAACTATGCGGATGGGGAAAATTTCCAGCCTGGACAAAATTTGCAAATCGCATTGCAAAGGAAAGATAGGGATTGTATAATCGAAACAGCGGGATCCGATCTCGCCCGCGGCGAAGCCGCGCAGACCGATTGATAAGGGGAGACAGTATGAATATTGTATGCTTGGATATGGAGGGCGTCCTGGTGCCGGAGATCTGGATCGCATTTTCAGAGGCCAGCGGCATTCCGGAGCTGCGGCGCACCACCCGGGATGAGCCGGATTACGACAAGCTGATGACCTGGCGGCTGGGCATCTTGAAGGAGCACGGCCTGGGGCTCAAGGAGATCCAGGACACCATCGCCAAGATTGATCCGCTGCCCGGCGCCAAGGCGTTTTTGGACGAGCTGCGGGCCACCACCCAGGTGATTATTCTGAGCGATACCTTTGAGGAATTCGCCAAGCCTCTGATGGAAAAGCTGGGCTGGCCCACCATCTTCTGCAACTCCCTGGAGGTGGCGGAGAACGGCGAGATCACCGGCTACAAGATGCGCTGTGAGAAGTCCAAGCTCACCACGGTGAAGGCCCTGCAGTCCATCGGCTATGACACCATCGCCAGCGGCGACAGCTTCAACGATTTGGGGATGATCCAGGCCAGCAAGGCAGGCTTCCTCTTCAAGAGCACGGAGCAGATCAAAGCCGACCACCCGGAGATTCCGGCCTTTGAGGAGTTTGACGACCTGCTGGCGGCCATCAAGGCGGCGCTGTAAGAGTTTTCCGGAAAGAAAGGGGACGCGACATGAACGAGAAATTCCAGAAGCTGGGCTTTTACCCGGCGGATATCCTGCTGCCCAAGGATGCGGACATGACCAAGTGGGCCGTGGTGGCCTGCGACCAGTTCACCTCCCAGCCGGAGTATTGGCAGGCGGTGGAGGAGACTGTGGGGGACGCGCCTTCCACCCTCCGGCTGATCCTGCCGGAGGCCAAGCTGAACGACCCGGATGTGGACGCCCATATCGCGGACATCAACGGCGCTATGAACCGCTATCTGGCGGAGGGCGTCTTTCAGACCCTGCCGGGGTCCCTGTTCTATATTGAGCGCACGCAGTCCGACGGCAAGGTGCGCCACGGCCTCATCGGCATGGTGGATTTGGACCAGTATGACTTCACCCCCGGCTCCGGCGCCCTGATCCGGGCCACGGAGGGGACGGTGCTCTCCCGCATCCCACCCCGGGTACGGGTACGGCAGGACGCCCCCGTTGAGCTGCCCCACGTGATGCTGCTGATCGACGACCCGGACCGCACGGTTATTGAGCCCCTGACCGCCGCCAGCGGGGAGATGGAGCAGCTGTATGACTTTGACCTGCAGCAGGGCGGCGGGCACCTGAAGGGCTGGAAGCTGACGGACGCCCAGATGGACGCCGTGGCGGACGCCCTGGCGGCTATGTGCACGCCGGAGGCCATGGAGAAAAAGTACGGCCTGAAGGACGCGGCACCTCTGCTGTTCGCGGTGGGCGACGGCAACCACTCTCTGGCAACAGCCAAGCAGTGCTATGAGAACCTGAAGAAGGTCACGCCGGAGGACCAGTGGGCCGATTTGCCCGCCCGCTATGCTCTGGTGGAAGTGGTGAATAATCACGACGACGCCCTCCAGTTCGAGCCGATCCACCGTGTCCTCTTCGGCGTGGAGCCCGAACAGGTGCTGGAGGCGATGAAGGCCGCCTATCCCGGCGCCCACGAAGGGGAGGGCGAGGGCCACACCATCGCCTACACCTATGCAGGGCATACCGGTACCATCACGGTGCCCAATCCCAGGATGCAGCTGGCGGTGGGCACGCTCCAGACCTTCCTGGACGCCTATCTCAAGGAGCACGGCGGCGAAGTGGACTACATCCATGGCGACGAAGTGACGGACGAGTTGGGCAGCAAGTCCGGCAACATCGGCTTCAAGCTCCCGGCTATGGGCAAGGAGCAGCTGTTCAAGACCGTCATGGCCGACGGCGTCCTGCCCCGCAAGACCTTCTCCATGGGCCACGCCCAGGATAAGCGGTACTATGTGGAGGCCCGGAAGATCAAGTAAGAAGTCGTTTCCACAGATACAGACAGCGCCGCAGGCTTTTGCCTGCGGCGCTGTTTCTTCTGAAACCTGGCAAAAGCCGCGGGACCGCCGCGGCTTTTGGGGAGAGCGTCTTTTTAGAACAGGCTCCTCCGCCTCCGGAACTTCTGGGTAGCTTCATACGCGAAACAGGGCAGGGCGAGGGACAGAATTGTGATGGCCGACAGGAGCAGGACTGCGTACAGCAATGAGCTTCTGCTCAAAAACAGGATGTCCAGCATACGATGCTCCTTTCTGGTGCTGTTGGGGGGATTGCCCAAACAATTCATTCCACCCCCTCTGTGCTGCGTATAAATGCACCGCATTGTGTTAAAAAAGAAAGAAGATTTGTGAAATTTTACATGACGCCGGGCATTCGTTCAAAAGGCAGAATCCCGGTCGATCACGTTCCACTGAGAGACGGAGATTGTTTGACCATCCCCGCACTCCAGCTGCACTTCCAAATGAGAATAAAGGCTGGCGGGGATCTGCCAGCGGAACAGGGCGAAGGTCCGGCCGTCCCGGATCCGCCGGACGCCGATCTGCTGCCGCTCCTCGGCCACTCCGGTGCCGGTGGGATACAGAAACAAAACCACCTGATCCACCGTGTGCTCCCGGCCGTCCTGAAAGGTGACCGCCACGTTCACGGTGCTGTCTGGCGGAAACAGATACCAGCCGAAGTCGCTTTTGGCGATCTCCTGCCCGGCCGCATCATAGAAATAGACGCCTGTAATCTGCGGATCCTCCGGCGGCGGCCAGCCGTCCTGATGCGCGCTGTAAAGGATCCAGCCCAGCGCCGCCAGCAGCGCCAGGCAGAGGAGCCCTGCCGCCAGCGTCAGCCGCTTCCACCGCCGCAGAGGGACGGGCGGCGCTGTTTCTCTTTCCACTTGAAGGTCTGTCCCCAAAATCTCCGAGAGCGCCCGCCGATTTTCCGGAGAGGGAACAGAGGTTCCCATCTCCCACTTGGATACCGCCTGCCGGCTCACGCCCAGCCGCTCCGCCAGAGCCTCCTGGCTCATGCCCAAGCGATCCCGGCCTTCCCGAATCGCCTTGCTCATGTCCATGACGCACCGCCTCCCGCTCCGCTGCTCTCAGCATAGCAGGTTTTTCCGGTTGCGTCCACCAACTTTCCGCAACCGTCCGGTTGCGGGCGATTCGTTGTTTCTACTTGGGGAGGGATGTGCTATACTGGACCCAGACAGCGGGCGGAGGCCCGCGGGAGGTGGTGCGATGAAGACTTTGACGCTGGAGGCCCCGGCCAAGATCAACCTGACTCTGGATATTCTGGGGCGGCGTACAGACGGCTATCACGACATGCGGATGGTGATGCAGGCCGTGTCCCTGGGGGACACCGTGACGGTGGCAGAGGCGGCGGGCGGCTTTTCCCTGCTGACAGAGGGCATCTCCCTTCCGGCGGGGAAGGTCACTTTGGAGCAGCGGGCGGCGGATGCCTTTTTCCACAGGCTGGGCCGCCCGGTGCCGGGGCTGGAGGTACGCCTTGCCAAGCGGGTCCCGGCTTATGCGGGGCTTGGGGGCGGCAGTGCGGATGTGGCGGCGGTGCTGCGGTGCCTGCGGACCCTGTACGCCCCGGATTTGCCGCGGCAGGCGCTGGAGGAGATCGGGCTGGCAGTGGGCAGCGATGTGCCCTTCTGCGTCCGGGGCGGCACATGTCTTGCAGAGGGACGGGGTGAGATCTTGACGGACCTGCCGCCTCTGCCGGACTGTGCCATCGTACTGTGCAAGCCGGACTTCGGCCTGCCCACACCGGAGCTGTTTGCCCGGCTGGACGGGGCGGACCTGGGCCCCCGGCCGGATACGGCGGCCATGGCAGCGGCGTTGGCCCGGGGCGATCTGGCCGCCGCGGCCGCCTGCCTTGGAAATGTTTTTGAGCGGGTGCTGACGGAGGAGGAAGGGGAGGAGATCCGCTCCATCAAGGAAGCCCTGCTGCGACACAGTGCTCTGGGCGCGGCCATGAGCGGTTCCGGCCCCACGGTGTTCGGCCTGTTTGATGACCGGCAGAAGGCGGTCCGGGCAAAGGAGGCGCTGGAGGGACGTTACCGGCAGACGTATCTGGCCGCGCCGGTAAAAATATTGGAAAAGATGGAATAAAATCCGGAATTTCCGTCCATGATGGGGGAAACGGGCCCCATGGGGCTACATAGCAAAGGACGGAAAACGGATATGAAAACAGCTGCAAAGCGTGAGCGAAAGACTCTGCGGATCGTGGAACTGGCCCTGCTGCTGGGTGCGGCGGCGTTTCTGATGACCGGCGTCTGGGCGCTGAACACCCAGCGGGACCTGGCGGACAAGGTGGTGCGGCTCCATGTGCTGGCCAACTCTGATACGGAGGAGGACCAGGCACTGAAGCTCCTGGTCCGGGATGCGGTGCTGGAGCGAGCCACGGAGATTCTGGAGCAGTCGGCGGACCGGGCGGAGGCAGAGATTCGCCTGCGGGAGAGCCTGCCGGAACTGGAGGCCATCGCCGAGGAGACGGTACGGGCCAACGGCTATGACTACGCCGTGACGGCGGAGCTGGAGGACACGGCCTTTCCCACCAAGGAATATGACGGCTTCTCTCTTCCAGCCGGGGAGTATCTGGCCCTGCGGATTCTGATTGGGGAGGGCGTCGGACAGAACTGGTGGTGTGTGGTGTTTCCGCCCCTGTGCACCGCTGCCTCCGCGGACGTGCCGGAGACGGCCCTGGCCGCTGGCCTGACGGAAGACCAGGTCAGCCTGATGACGGAGGAGGATGGCGGCTACCAGCTGAAATTCAAGGCCGTGGAGCTGTGGGAGCGCCTGAAGGCGGCGCTGGAGTGAGCGGGAGCCGCCCTTGACACGGCCCGCTGGGAACGGTATCATAAGGGCCGGGACCGGACTTTCCTGCGGCCCCACGGCGGGGAGCGGCGGATGGCCGGATGCTCCGCACTTTCCAGCGGGGAGGAGACGGCGGCATGAGAGAGGCGGAACTGAATCGGCAGCGGGTGGTGTTCACACCGCAGGAGGCGGCGCGCCTGCCTCAGGACCGGCCCTATGCGGCGTACATCTGCCACTATGACTGGGCGGAGGGAGAGCACGCCACACTGATGCACTGCCACGAGCGCCTGGCGGAGGTGCTGCTGATCCTGAAGGGCAGCGGCCGGTACACCGTCGATCTCCGCCGGTACGAGGTGGCAGCCGGAGATGTGGTGCTGTGCAGCGGCGGCGCCCTCCACGACGAATTCCCCCAGGCAGACCAGCCGTATCAGACCCTGTGCGTGGCCATCGGGAACTTGGCGCTGGCGGACCTGCCGCCATACAGCCTGCTTTCCCCGGACCGCTGCCCCCTGTTTCACCAGCCGGAGCAGTTTGCGGACCTGAAGGAGCTCTTCTGCCTGATGGACCGGTATGCAGCGGAGCGGGAGCCGGGCTTCCAGGAGCTGTGCCAGCACCTGATGCTGGCGTCGCTGGAGCTGGTCCGGCGGATGGCGGCGGGGCGGAAGGAGGATCTCGTCACCCGGGAGGACTCCACCTTCGGCCGTGTGGCCAGATACATCGACCGCCATTATGCGGAGGACCTCTCCATCGAGCAGCTGGCCCGCCAGTTTTATCTGAGTCCCTATCATCTGTCCCATATCTTCCGGCAGAAGACGGGATACAGCCTCAAGCAGTATGTCCTGCGCCGCCGGATCGGGGAGGCTCAGATGCGGCTGGTGAACGCGCAGGACAGCGTCCAGACCATCTCCGAGGCGGTGGGATTCGCGGACGCCAGCTACTTCTCACGCATCTTTTCAAAATACGTCGGCCTCACGCCCACGGAGTACCGGAAATTCCGGATCGGGCCGTGAGACCGCAGAAAAGTCCGGAAAAAAGACCTGCGGAGGGAACCGTGCCGTTCCCCCCGCAGGTTTGTCTATTTCATTCCGTCAGGTATATTTGTATACTTTGTCCAGCATCCTAAGCAGAAGACGGATGAATAGGGAGGAGATCCAGATGAAACGGACATGGAGGAAGAAGATCGGCGCAGTTGTGGCCCTGCTGGCCGCCGTGGCAGTGCTGGGTACCGGCTGCGGCGCGGACGCCGCCGGGGCTGTGGAGTCCCGGACCAGGGAGACGAGGGCTCTGGGCCTGCTGCTGTCTAGGGAGGATACGTTTTTGTCGGAGCTGAAGGCGGACATCGAAGCGGAGGCCGCCGCCCAGGGCTACGCGGTGCGGTATTACAACGCGGGCAACGACCCGGAGACCCAGCTGCGCCAGGTCCACGAGGCCCTGGCAGAAGGCGTGGAGACCCTGCTGGTGAACCTTGCAGACGGGGAGGACTCCGAAAAGGTGGCAGACATCGTGGGCGACGCAGGGGTCGTGCTGCTGAACCGGGCGCCGGGGACGGCGATCCTGAACGAGCGGATGGTGTTTGTGGGCATGGACGAGGCCGGGAGCGGCGCCCTCCAGGGGCACGCCCTGGCGGAGTATTTCTGGGAGACGGACCACGGGACGGATATCCGCTATCTGCTGTTCCAGGGGATGCCCGGCCAGGAGAATACAGATGCCCGCTCCGGCACCGCCGTGCAGAGCCTGCTGGACGACGGCTTCTGCCCCATCGCCGCGGCAGATTACCAGGTCTGCGGCTTCAGCCGGGAGGCCCGCCAAGCCATGGCGGCCCTGCTGGAGCAGGGCGTGGACTTTGACTGCGTCATCTGCGACAACGATGAAATGGCCCTGGGAGTCATCGAGGCGCTGGAGGCCGCCGGCTGGGATCCGGGCGCGGCGCCCATCGTCAGCGTGGACCACACGGCGGAGGGGGCCGCCGCCCTGGAGAGCGGCAAACTCTATATGACGGTGGACCAGAATCCGGAGGACCAGGCCCGGGCGGCGGTGGCGGCAGCCGTCAATCTGGCCCGGGGTCGGGCCTATGACGACGGGCTCCGGGAGCTGCTGGGGAACGACTGCACGGACCCGGAGCAGCCCTTTGTACTCCGGGTTCCTGTGGAGGCGGTGACCGCCTGACGTACTGCCTTGCTTTGCCGGAGTGCAGAAAAGCCTGTGTTCAGAAGGAACACAGGCTTTTTCAGCCCAGAGGGTACTGCGGGACGGGCGCCCCGGCATGGCATCAGACAGGGAACGGATGTGGAACGCGGGCTGCACAGCATGGATTCCGCATTTGAACGGGCATATCCCGAATCGGCATGCGCGATGAAAGGCGGGTGCGCAAAACCAGCTGCAAACTCCCACTCTGCTCCGCGTGCGGATACCATCCGAAAAAATTTCAGATTTTTTCACGCTTGCTCTTGACTTTGAGTGTACTCCAGGTGCTATCCTATAAACGTGTCGGATGACCGATGCGCAATACCACGGCTGCCGGGGGGCTGAAGAGATGCATGAGGAATTTCAAACGGTCCTGCGGGAGCACCTGGCCCGCTATCCGCTGATGGAGCCCCAGGACTGCGCCAAGCTGGCCTATCAGAGTACGTTCGGTCCAGCCCATGCAGCGGGGGAACGGGGAGATGTCCTCCGGCAGCTGCTGGGGGAGTGCAGCGCCCTTCCCGCAGACCGGGAGGCCCGGCCGCCGGAGCGGATCGGGAACGGTTTGTGCCGCGTTCATTTGTCGGGGACGGGGGATTGGACGCTGGCTGCGCCGCTCCTGGCGGATCTGCTGCTTCTGACGGCGGCGGAGCACCACGGGACGGCGGCGGACCTGGAGGAATGCCTGACCGCGGCGGAGGCGCTGCCCCTGCCCGGTATGGCGGACTGGCTGGCGGTGTACCGCCGTCAGGGCTGTCCGCCCGTCCACCACTCGCCGGCCTACCGGGAGGCGTATGACCCCCACTACCGGGTCCTGCGGACAGCATACGGCGGGTACTTCCCGGCACTGCTGGCGGCGGCCCGGCTGGCGCGGAGCGGCAGACCAGCCGTCGTGGCCATTGACGGCCGCTGCGGCAGCGGCAAGAGCGGCCTGGGAGACCTGATGGGGCGGCTCCTTCCCTGCAACGTGGTCCACATGGACGACTATTATCTCCCACCGGACCGCCGGGCAGAGAACTGGGAGCAGATCCCGGCTGGAAATATGGACCTGGCCCGCTTCCTGCAGGAGGTACTGGTGCCGGCAGGGGCCGGAGCGCAGATCCGCTGCCGCCCGTATGACTGCCGGAGCGGCACGCTGAGGGAGGGGACAACGCTTCCGGCCCGGCCCCTCACTGTGGTGGAGGGAAGCTACTCCCAGCACCCGCTGCTGTCAGCCCGCTATGATCTGCGGCTGTTTCTCACCTGTGCGCCGGAGGAGCAGCGCCGCCGCCTGGAGCGGCGGGAGGGCGCCCACTTTGCCGCCTATGAGAGCCGGTGGATGCCTCTGGAGGAACGGTATATCCGCCAATGCGGCCCGGAGAAGGGCTGCCAGCTGGTGATCGACACCACCGGCTTTTTCCCCTGACGAGGGGCAAGTCCCTGAAAAACGCCCGGCCAGAAGGCCGGTATTCACAGACCCTGCAGACTCCGTAAAAAAAGCCAGAAGGCTGGTGCGGCGCCAGAAGGCGGCGCGAAAAGACTTTTTGAGAAGGAGTTTAACCCCATGAAACACAGCAATTTCAAAACAAATGTCCATAACCTGGTCCTGGCGGCCATGTTCCTGGCCCTGGCGCTGGTACTGCCCTTCCTCACCGGACAGATCCCCCAGATCGGCGGGATGCTGCTGCCCATGCACCTGCCCGTGTTCCTCTGCGGCCTGATCTGCGGCTGGCAGTATGGCGCGGTGGTGGGATTCGTGGCCCCGCTGATGCGGATGGCGCTCTTCGGAATGCCGCCGCTGGTGGCCGCTGTGGCCATGGCCTTTGAGCTGGCGGCTTACGGTGGTATCGCGGGCTTTTTGTACAATCGGTCCCGCTGGCAGTGTGTGGTGGCCCTGTACCGTGCTCTGCTGGCTGCTATGGTGGGCGGCCGGATCGTCTGGGCTGCGGTGCGGGTGGTGATGACCGGCGTGGCCAGCGTGCCCTTCACCTGGCAGATCTTCCTGACCGAGGCGCTGGTGAACGCCATTCCCGGCATCATCCTCCAGCTGGTGTTCATTCCCGTCCTGATGGTGGCTCTGGACCGCACCGGCATGGTCCGCTTCCGCCGGGAGCAGGCCGGTACCCAGGCCGCCGGAAACTGACTGATCGGCGGCTTCTTTCGCAGGCAGAGCAGGCCCCCAGCGGACCGGACACGTTCCGGTCCGCTGGGGGCTTTCACATGCCTTGCCGCCCGCCGGCTCACCGGAGCCCTCCAAGCTGGGGAGCCGGCTCTGCGCTGCCGGGAATGTCTGGCGCGGCGCCCGGATCGTTCCAGCATATTTTGCCGGATGCACTGCGGCCCAATGGATGCGGCTAATGTGCCAGGCATTTCCAGTCATCTGGAAAATCCGGAAAGCCCTTGCGTGGCTCTGCCCTGCTGTGTTAGGATGTGAACCGTGCTTTTGAGGCCGGATTTTCCGCTGCCTGCTTGGCTTTTTGACAGAATCCGCAATGATTTGGCAGAATTTCTACATCTGGGAAGGCCCCTTTTCGGACCGGACGGAGAGTGCCCGCTTCAAAGCGCCGATACCTACAAACCAATCGGGAGGAATCTACACACATGAAGCGAGAACTTGTTACCGGACTGCTGACTCTGAGCCTGCTGGCCTCCATGCTGCCGGCCAATGCCCAGGCGGCGGAGGGGATGTTTGGTGCGTCTGCCGCCGGGCAGGTCCAGACCATGACGGAGGGGGCCGGGGAGGACGGCGTCCAAACGGAAAACACCGCGGATATCGACGGCACCCAGTATGCCACCCTGGCGGAGGCGGTGGCCCAGGCGGAAGAGGGCGCCACCATCCGGCTGCTCCGAGACGTGGAGCTGGACGCCTCCGGCCTGGTCAACGGCCAGGGAGCGCTGACGCTGTCCAAGGACTTGACTCTGGACGGCAGCGGCCATACCATACGGGCGAAGGCGGGCACATTTTCTGTCTCCGGCGACAATGGCACCGGCCCCAGCCTCCTCAATCTTCAGGATGGCGCCGAGGTGACGCTGCGGGATGTGACCCTTGACGGCGGCAGTGCCGCCAAGCACGGCCTGAACATCTACCACGCCGGAATGGTGACCCTGGAGAACGTGGAGATCTCCAACTGCCGCTGGTACGCCCTGGTGGTCAATGGCACGGAGCTGTCCGTGGACGGCCTGACCACCTCCGGAAACCAGTGGGGCGTCAACATCGACCGGGGCAGCCGCGTCACCTTTGCGAACGCTGCTATTGCCGAGGGGGATTCCATTGTCTTTGAGGGGCAGGATGCCTCCGGCAGCCTGACCGTGGAGAGCGGCAGCTATCAGAATATCAAGACGCAGGGCGGCTCCACTGGCGGAACCATCGTCATCAACGGCGGCACCGTGGGCAGCGTAGTCAACGACACCGCGGCGGAGATCACCATCTCCGGCGGCACTGTGACCGGTCAGGTGGCCAACAGCGGCTCCGGCAGCATTTCTGTCACCGGCGGCAGCTTTGCCACTGCAGAGCTGGAGGATTTCATTGACCCGGACCGGACGATCATCCTGACCCTGGAGCTCGGCGAGGGCGCCGCCGGCGCGGCCGCCATGGCAGCCACCAGCGGCGCAGCCGTGGGGACGCTTCCCACGCCGGAGCGGAGCGGCTACGCCTTCGCGGGCTGGTACACCGCCGCCGACGGCGGCACTGCAGTTACTGCCGATACCGTCTTCGACGCAAACACAACCCTGTACGCCCGGTGGACTGAGAAGTCCGAGGACGGCGAGCATCTCATTACTGTGGACCAGGTCACCGGCGGCTCCCTGGAGGTGAGTGCCGGTCGGGCCGACGAGGGTGAGACGGTGACCATCACCGCGGCGCCGGATGACGGATACGAGCTGAAGAAGCTGACTGTCACCGACAGCCAGGACGGCGCAGTCCCGGTCCAGAACGCGGGGGAGGGACGCTATACCTTCGTCATGCCCGGCGGCGGGGTGACCGTGTCCGCGTCCTTCGTCCGTTCCGGGGAGCAGACGGAGCTGCCCTTCACAGATGTGGACAGCGGCGCGTACTATTACGATGCGGTCCGGTGGGCTGTGGAGCAGGGGATCGCCTCCGGTGTCACCGGAACGGCCTTCGCCCCGGGCCGCGGATGCACACGGGCCCAGCTTGTGACCTTCCTGTGGCGGGCAAACGGCTCTCCTGAGCCGTCCGAAAAGGAGAATCCCTTCACGGATGTGAGCCCCGACAGCTACTATTATAAGGCAGTTCTGTGGGCTGTGGAGCAGGGCATCACCTCCGGCGTCACCAAGACTGCCTTTGCCCCGGACCGGGTTTGCACCCGCGCTCAGGCGGCGGTGCTGCTGTGGCGGGCCGAGGGCTCTCCCGCAGCATCCGGGACGCATGACTTCCGGGACGTGGCGGAAGGTGCGTACTATGCGGACGCGGTGGCCTGGGCCGTGGAGAGCGGAGTGACCCAGGGCACCACTTCCACTACCTTTGAGCCCGGCACGACCTGCACCCGGGCGCAGATCATGACCTTCCTCCACCGCGCCATGGCGTGACAGAGAGGGCCCCAGGACAGATGCAGGCAGGTCCGGCTGAATCGCCCGGCCAGGACGCAGCCCATGTCAAACGGCGGGCCGCGCGGAGATTCTCCGTGCGGCCCGCCGCTCTGCCTTTCAAGGAACTTAAAAAAATAAGGAGAATCCGCAGCATCTCTGGAATTTTTCCGTCTGTTGGGATAGAATGGAATCACCATTCCGGAAACTGCCGACAATGGAGGGACGAATGATGAAGAAGCTGTTTTCTTTGACGCTGGCTATGGTGACGGCTCTGGGGCTGATGCTGCCGGCGTCCGCCGCAGAGGAGACCACAGACGAGGCCCTGGCCAGGGTGACCCAGGCCGTAAAGGCGGCCCTGGATCTGGACACGGATGCCTATGACGAATTTCAGGGCAGTTGGTATGAGGATGGTCTGACCGGTGCCTGGGATCTGTACTGGTCGACCGAGTTGGAGGAGGAACTGTCCATTTCCGCTCTGGATGACGGGACCGTGATCAGCTACGATCTGGGTCTGCCGTACACCGCCTCCAACAGCGGGGATTTCCCGGTCTTTCCCCAGGGGGATGAGGCCGCGGCCGCCCGGGCCGCCGGGGACTTTTTGGACAAGGTCCTGCGGGAGGGGGAGAGCGTGAAGCTGGAAGAGCCCCGCGGCATGGATATTCTGGGCGGGGACAGCTACCGCTACTCCGGAGTGATCCTGCTGAACGGCCTGCCCTCGCCGCTGACCTATTCCATCACTGTGGATGCGGCGGACAACCGGGTCCGGTCTTTCCACCGGACCACGGCGGAGGACACCTTCCTGGGAGACGTCCCCTCTGCCGCCGCTGCGGTGCGCCGCGACCGGGCTGCCAAACTCCTGACGGACACCCTGGAGCTGAAGCTGGAATACGTGCGGGAGGCGGGCGGCACGTCGGCCGTGCTCCGGTATCTGCCGCTGGATACGGAAACCTTTTATGTAGACGCCGCCACAGGAGCGCTTTTGAATCTGACGGAGCTGGAGGACCAGATGGGCGGCTGGGGCGCCGGAGGCAGTGCCGACAACACCGCGGCTGCGGAGAGCGAGGACAGCGGCCTCAGCCCGGCGGAGCAGGCGGGCATCGCCCAGATGGAGGGCGTCCGGGCCTCCGCGTTCCTGGACCAGAGCCTGCGGGCAGAGCCGGTCTACGGCCTGACGGAGTACGCCCTGTCCTCCGCCGCCTACCGTCTGGCGGAACAGGAGGGGAAGGAGGATCAGGTCCTCTGCGTCCTGTCCTATGTGCGGCCCGGAGAGGAGGACAGCCGTTCCCGCACCATCACAGTGGATGCCCGCACCGGCGCGGTCCAGGAGGTATTCTCCTACGCACCCGGAATGGAGGAGGGGGAGACACCGGCCCTGACCCAGGCGGAGGCGCAGGTCAAAGCGGAGACGTTCCTGTCCGCCCTCTGCGGCGGGCGGTGGAGTGCCCTGACACTCTATGACGGCCGGGACAACACGGAGGACCGGCGTCCGTACTACACCTTCACATACGTCCAGCAGGTAGGCGGCATTCCCTTCCCGGAGAACCGCTATACCGTGGCCATCGACAGCGGAGACGGGTCCGTGTACCGGCTGGATTATCAGTACGATGAGGATGTGACATTCGCCAGCTCCGCCGGTATCGTGGGTGAGACGGCGGCCCTGGCCGCCTGGGCGGGGACCTATGACACGGTCCTGGCCTACCGTCTGGTGCCCCGCCCTCTGGAGAGCGGCGACGAGACGGAAGCCCGGCTGATGGAGCTGGGGCTTACCCACTTCTACGAGCTGCGGCTGACCTACGCTCTGGAGCGGGAGGAGCGGTATCTGGGCATTGACGCCGCCACCGGCAAACCGGCGGCGCCGGAGTCCGGGGATACCGCCATCACCTATACGGACCTGTCGGGCTCCGGGGTGAAAGCCGATGTGGAGAAGCTGGCCCGCTATGGCGTGGGCTATGACGGGGGCCGCTTCCGGCCGGACAAACAGCTGACCCAGTGGGATCTGGTGGCCCTGTTGGCCAGCCTGGAGGGATACTGTATCGACCCGGAGACAGCGGATGAGAGCACGCGGGACACCGTCTATTCCGTGGCCTACCGGATGGGTATTCTGCCCCGGGGAACCCGGGATGAAGGCAGGGCCGTCACCCGCGGGCAGGCAGTGAAATGTCTGCTGGACTGCGCAGGTTATGGCCCAGCCGCCCGGCTTCAGGGCATCTACACCTGCACATACAGCGACGCTGCCGCCATCCCGGAGGCAGACCTGGGCTATGCGGCCATCGCCCAGGCGCTGGGCATGGTCCGGGGAAGCTATCAGGGGGACCGGACAGCCACCCGGGGAGAGCTGGCCGCCATGCTCTGCCGCCTGCTGGAGCGGCAGGGAGCAAACGCGGGCGCCTGAACGGGCCCGCCGGATGATGGAATTTGGGAGGAATTACACATGAAAAACGTATTCGGCTATCCGGAGTTTGACGCGGAGGGCGAGGAAATCCTCTGTACCTACGACAACGCATACAGCGATATGCTGATGGACATCCGGGTCTACCGGATGGAACCCGGCTGGAAGAGAGACTTTTGCCGCCGGGGCGAGGAGACCGCGGTGCTGCTTCTGTCCGGAACCGTGACCTTCGGCTGGGAGGGCCGGACGGAGACGGTCAGCCGCAGAGACGTGTTCACTGACGGCCCCTATGCCCTCCATGCCTGCGCCGGGGAGGAGATCACCGTGGAGGCGCAGACAGACGCGGAGATTCTGGTCCAGTGCACGAAGAATGACACAGCGTTCTCCGGCAGGCTGTACCGGCCGGAGGACGCCCCCTGGGTCTACTCCTGCGTGGGCAAGTTCGGCAATGTGGCCAAGCGCCGGGTAAACACCATCTTTGACAAGGATATCGCCCCTTGGTCCAATATGGTGCTGGGCGAGGTGCTGAACGACCGGGGGAACTGGTCCGGCTATCTGCCCCACCGGCACCCCCAGCCGGAGTGCTATTACTTCAAGTTCGACCGGCCGGAGGGCTTCGGCGCCAGTTTTGTGGGGGACCAGGTATTCAAGAGCGTGGACAACAGCTTCTCCGCCATCCCCGGCGGGTGCCTGCATCCCCAGGCAGTGGCGCCGGGCTTCCAGATGTATACCTGCTGGATGATCCGCCATCTGGACGGCAACCCCTGGCTGCAGACCACCCGCAACGAGGACGAGCGATATCTCTGGCTTCACGATGCGCAGGAGTGACCTGCCCACAGAGAGTTGAACAGCGGAAAAAGGCTCCGGGTTTCTCTGGGAACCCGGAGCCTTTTTATTTGGAAACAGGTCCGGCACAGTGGTCCGGTTCCAGAAGAGGCGCCGTCCCGGGACCTGCCTGGGACAGCCGGAGCCCGGCGCCACGCACATGGTCCCGCAGCACTTGGTCTACAAAGCGGATCAGCTCCTCCGGCGTGCCCTGGATCTCGCCCAGGAGCCAGTCCTCCACAATACTTACCAGCGCGCCCACATAGAACTGGGTCAGCATGGTGAGCTCCTGCTCCCCAGCCTCATACCCCAGCTCCGCGACAATCAGACGGATCGTGCTTTGGATAATAGTACGGATATCCGTCTGGAAGAACCGCTTCAGGTGGTCCCGACCCATAGAGCGAAGGGCGCAGAGGCAGAACGCACGATTCTCCTGCAGGTATTGGAAAAGCTGGAGCAGGCCGTCCTGCCACAGCATGACGCCCTCGTGTTCCCGGAGCAGCGCCACCGCCTCCTCCTCAAAGATCCAGCGCACCGCGTCGTAGACATCGTCAAAATGGTAGTAAAAATGCTGGCGCGCCATGCCGCAGCCCCGCATGATCTCCGCCACGGTGATCCTGTTCAGGGGTTTCTGGGTCATCAGCTCCTTGAGTACAGTGCAGATCTGCCGCTTGGCCGCATTGCTGGCCTCGTATGTCCGTTTTTTCATATCGACCTCCATGGACCGGCAGACTCCAGTCCATTGCAGTCCAGTATAACACATTTTCCAGAGGAGTGCATCTATGCAGAATGGGGGCAAGTGTCAGATTTCTGACATCTGCCCAAGGTCTGCACCTTGCATCTCCGGGCCTGTTTCCAGTATGCTGGAGGAAATGCGGAAAGGAGCGGAGGAAGATGCGGGAAGAGTATCACGTCACGCTGTACAGCCAGATGGGCCCCAGGGAGGGTCGCCTGGACCTCCAATACGAGGGTTCTGCCGTCACAGGATCCCTGGAACTGATGGGACGCCGCAACCCCGTCCATGGCGTACGGTCGGAGGATGGGCATCTGTGCCTCTCTCATGCTATCCGGACGGCGGTCAGCACCCTTTTCTGCGAGACGGCGCTGGAGCTCCATGGGGAACGCCTTACTGGAGTGACCACGGCGGACGTCTGCCGGATGCGATGGGAGGGGAGCCGGATCTCCCCTGAGCCGTGATGGGACCGGGATTGCCGGAAGGAGCTGAAACTGTGCGCAAAGACACTGAAAAACCATCCTTTTTTGTGCGGCTGGCCACGGTGATCGTGGATAAGCGGAAGCTGATCTTTTTCCTGTACGCGTGTGCGCTGCTGTTCTGCCTGTTCTCCCGGAACTGGGTCAGCGTCTGCAACGACATCACGGAGTACCTGCCGGACTCCACAGAGACCCGCCAGGGGCTGACCCTGATGGAGGAGGAATTCACCACCTTCGGTACCGCCCGGGTGATGGTGTCCCACGTGACGCGGGGCATCGCGGAGGATCTGGCGGAACAGATCGGGGAGATCGAGGGCGTCTCCTCCGCGTCCCTGGGAGACAGCATCGGCGCAGAGGAGGACGGGGAGGCCGAGACGCCGGAGGACATCGCATCGTATTTCAAGGGCGCGGACGCGCTGATCTCCGTGACCTTTGCGGGGGAGGAGGATGACGAATCCGCCCTGGCCGCCATGGAGGCCATCCGGGAGCTGCTGGCCCCCTATGACTTTTATATAGACAGCTCTGTGGGGGATTCCCAGGCGGACTCCCTGGCCGATGAGATGGGGATCATCCTGGCGGTAGCGGCGGTTATCATCGTGCTGGTGCTGCTGCTGACTTCCCGCTCCTATGCGGAGATTCCGGTGCTGCTACTGACCTTTATCGCGGCGGCCCTGCTGAATCTGGGCACGAACTTCATCTTCGGAGAGATCTCCTTTGTCTCCAACTCTGTGACGGTGGTGCTCCAGCTGGCTCTGGCCATCGACTATGCCATCATCATGCTGCACCGCTTCCTGGAGGAGCGGGAGCACGCCGGAGACCGGGAGGCGTGCATTGCGGCGGTCAGCGCCGCCATTCCCTCCATCTCCGCCAGCAGCCTCACCACCATCTCCGGCCTGGCGGCCATGATGTTCATGCAGTTTCAGATCGGCTTCGACATGGGCATCGTGCTGATCAAGTCCATTCTGTTCAGTATGCTGTCGGTGTTCACCCTGATGCCGGGGCTGCTGATGCTCTTTTCCAAGGCGATGGAGAGGACCCGCCACCGCAGCTTCATCCCCAGGATCGACCGCTGGGGCGGATTTGTCCTGAAGCTGCGCCATGTGGGAGTGCCGCTGTTCATTGTGGCCCTGGTGGGGGGCTTTTTCCTCTCCAACCGGTGCCCCTATGTGTACGGCTATACCCAGATCGAGACTGCGCGGCAGAACGAGTCCCAGGTGGCGGAGCAGCGGGTCAGCGACACCTTCGGCACCCAGAACGTGATCGCTCTGCTGGTGCCCCGGGGAGACTATGACAGTGAGAAAGCCCTGCTGGAACGGCTGGAGGCCTGCGATCAGGTGGACTACGCCATGGGCCTCTCCAATATCGAGGTGATGGACGGACACACCCTCACCGACGCCCTGACGCCCCGGCAGTTTTCCGAAATGACAGACCTGGACTACGAGCTCGTCTGCCTGCTGTACACTGCCTACGCGGCGGAGGAGGAGGCCTACGGCCGGATCGTGGGCGGTCTGGACGACTATGCGGTCCCTCTGATGGATATGTTTTTCTTCGCCTACGACAAGGCGGAGGAGGGCTATGTGGATCTGGACGAGGGGCAGCAGGCGGACCTGGACGATCTCTATGAACAGCTCGACAACGCCCGGGTCCAGATGCTGGGGGAAAACTACACCCGTATGCTCATCAATCTGAACCTGCCGGAGGAGGGGGCGGAGACCTTTGCTTTCCTCCAGACCATCCACCGGGAGGCGGAGCGGTACTACGACGCGGACAGCGTCTATCTGGTGGGGGATTCCACCAGCGACTATGACCTGTCCGTCTCCTTTGCCCGGGATAACATCATGATCAGTGTCCTGTCGGTGGTGTTCGTCATCATCGTGCTGCTGTTCACCTTCCAGTCTGTGGGACTGCCGATCCTGCTGATTTTGGTGATCCAGGGCAGCATCTGGATCAATTTTTCCTTCCCCGGCATGGCCCAGAAGCCCATTTTCTTCCTGAGCTATCTGATCGTGACAGCCATCCAGATGGGCGCCAATATCGACTACGCCATCGTGATCTCCTCCTGGTACAATGAGCTGAAGGCGGAGATGTCCCGACGGGAGGCCATCGTCCAGGCGCTGAATCTGTCCTTCCCCACGGTACTGACCTCGGGGAGTATCCTGTCCTCTGCCGGATTCCTCATCGCCCAAATCACCACAGAGCCTGCCATCGTGGGCATCGGCGAGTGCCTGTGTCGGGGGACGCTGATCTCCATGTTCCTGGTCATGTTCATCCTGCCCCAGATCCTGTTCCTGGGCGACGGGATCGTGGAGCGGACCCGGTTCGATCTCAAGGTGCCGGAGGTTGCCAGGAGTGCCCATGGCACCGTCTATGTCAACGGCCGGGTTCGGGGCCGTATTTCCGGCGTAGTGGATGCCCAGATCCAGGGCGTGATTTACGGGGACGTCTCCGGAATGCTGGAGACGGGAGCTTATCAGAAAGAGGAGGAGCCCGCCCATGAGACGGAAGATTCATAAATGCCTGAGCTTCCTTCTGGCGGCGGTGCTGCTGGCGTCCCTGGCGGCGCCTGCTGCCCTGGCCGCCGAAGGCGGGGACACGGTTTTCGTCCGCACGGCGGAGGACCTGGTCCAACTGGCAGAGAACTGCACCCTGGACAGCTGGTCCCAGGGGAGAATTGTCCGCCTGGAGGCGGATATCGACCTGTCCGGCACGGACTTCACCCCCATCCCCACCTTTGGGGGGACCTTTGAGGGGCAGGGCCACACCATTTCCGGTCTGTCCATCACGGGCAGCGGCAATGTCCGGGGACTGTTCCGGTACATACAGCCCTCCGGCGTAGTGCGGGATCTGTCGGTGGAGGGACGGGTCGATCCCTCTGACCGGAAGAATACCCTGGGCGGCATTGCCGGCAGCAACCGGGGCCTTCTTGCCGGCTGCACCTTCCACGGGACGGTGCGGGGAGCGGACAGCATAGGCGGTCTTGTGGGGATCAACGAGAGCTCGGGACAGATCGTCAACTGCACTTTCTCCGGAGCCGTCACGGGAGAGCATTATGCCGGGGGCATCGCCGGGCAGAACTACGGCGCCGTTATCCAGTGCCGGAACAGCGGCAGCATCAACACCACGGAGGTGGATGCGGAGCTGGATCTGGACGCCATCAACCGGGAACAGCTGAACGCGGCGGAAAACGTGCCGGTATGCACCGATATCGGCGGCGTCGCCGGGTATTCCTCTGGTATCATCCAGAGCTGCACCAATTCCGGCAGCGTGGGCTATGACCACGTGGGCTACAACATCGGCGGCATCGTGGGGCGGCAGTCCGGATATCTGGACGGCTGTGCCAACTCCGGCGACATTCTGGGTCGGAAGGACGTGGGCGGCATCGCCGGTCAGTTAGAGCCGGAAGTGCGGCTGCTCTATGACCAGGGGCAGATGGGGGAGCTGCTGGATGCCCTGGACGGTCTGGGGGATCTGCTAGACCAGACGCAGCAGGATCTGCGGGGCACTTCCGACGCTCTGTCAGACCGGATGGACGCCATCTCCGCCCGGACGGACGAGGCCCGGGAGGCAGTGGGCGATCTGGCGGACTCCGCCGCGGACTGGACCAATGAGAATATCGAGGAGCTCAACAGCCTCACGGCCCGGATCTCCTGGCTCATCGACCAGCTGGCGCCGATCCTGGATGACGCCGTCGATGTGATGGACCTGGTGGAGGACCTGGCCGACGAGCTTGGGAATGCGCTGGATGAAGTCGGCGCGGCATCGGGGCTGGGAGATCAGGCGGAACAGGAGCTGCGGGCGGCAGTCCAGTCCCTCCGCCGGGCGGCCTCCAGTGGAAAAGAGGCCGTTGCCCGCCTGCTGTCGGCGCTGGAGCATCTGGGCGCGGCCCTGGGCAGCGCCCTCCAGAGCCAGGAGGCCATGGAAGAGGTTCGGGCTGCCACCGGGGACCTGGCAGCCGCCCTCGGGGACATGTCCGACACGCTGGCAGAGATCGCCCGCATTCTGTGGAACGGCGGCGACGAAGCGGCGCTGGGAGAGGCGGCTCAAGCCCTGGCGGATACACTGGCCAGGGCGGGGGGTGCGCTGGAACAGGCGGCGAACGCCGTCGCGGCCCACATGGACAGCGGCGAGCTGGAAGAGGCCGGGAAGGACGCGGCGGCCGCATGGCAGGCACTGGGAGAGGCGGCTCAGGCCCTGCGGGCCGCCGCCGGACACGCCACCGACGCGGCAGCGCTGCTGGCAAAGCTTCTGGCACAGGGCGGAGACCTGGCGGAAGCGTTTCGGGACCTGGGCAGGACGTTGGAGAAAGTGGCTTCCCGGGCATCCCGCCTCGGCGAGGACCTGGCCGACGTCTTTTGGGAGCTGGCCGAGGAGCCCACCATCACCATCCGTCCCATTGACAGTGCCATTCGGGAGCAGGGGGACGCCCTGGGGGACGTCTTTGCCGGTCTACTGGAGGACGGCGACGCCCTGCGGGAGACCATGTCCGCGGCCACGGATACACTATTGGACGATCTGGAAGCCATCGGAGACCAGTTCCGGGTTATCACGGATCTGCTGCGGGATCTGCTGGAGCAAACTGGAGAGGAATTGTCGGACCGTTTCGAGGACATCTCGGACCAGGAGACCAGTGGACCGGATACCGGATGTGTCGCCAATTCCCGGAACACAGGGACCGTGGAGGGAGACATCAACGTGGCCGGCATCGTAGGGTCCATGGCCATTGAATACGACTTCGACCCCGAGGATGACCTGATCGAAGAGGGAGACCGCTCCCTGGACTTCCGCTATCAGACGAAGGCCGTGGTCCGCGCCTGCATGAACCGGGGCGGCGTCACCGGAAAACGGGACTATGCCGGCGGCGTGGTGGGTCTCATGGACCTGGGGCGGGTGAGCGGCTGCGAGAACTATGGGGACATCGCCAGCACGGACGGCGGTTATGTAGGCGGTATCGCCGGCGCCTCCTGGGGGACCATCCGGGACAGCTGGGTCAAGTGTCATCTCTCCGGCGGCGATTATATCGGCGGCGTGGCCGGACTGGGAGCCACGCTGGAAAACTGCCATACGCTGGTGGAAATCGAAGAGGGCTCCGCCTATCTGGGCGCCGTGGCGGGAGATGTGGACGCCGATGCCGCCGTATCCGATAACACCTTTACCAGTGAACGACTGGGGGCTCTGGATGGGATCAGCTACGCCGGCCATGCTGAACCGGTGGATTTTGACACCCTGTGCACCACGCCCGGCGTACCGGAATCCTTCTCCCGGCTGGAGCTGACCTTTGTGGCGGACGGCGTGGTGGTAGAGGTCGTCCCCTTCCAGTACGGAGAGGGGATTGACGCCCTGCCGGAGATTCCGGCGAAAAAGGGCTGCTCTGCCTCCTGGCCGGATCTGGACTACACCTGCCTCACTGCCAGCCAGACCCTGGAGGCGGAGTATACCCCCTACACCTCCGCCCTGACAGATGGCGGGGAGCTGCCGGAGATCCTGGTGGACGGCAGCTTCAGCAGCCGGGCACAGGTCTCCCACACCACGGAAGAGGTGGCCTGGACGGACGGCGGCGCGGAGTATGCGGGCACCGCCTACACCGTAACGGTGGAGGACCCGGACCTGGAACAGGCGGCCTACACGGTCCACTGCCGCCTGCCGGACCCCGGCAAGCGGTACGACCTCTGGGTGCTGAGTGAGGATGGCTGGACCAAGACGGATGCCCGGTTGGACGGCCAGTATCTGCTGCTGGAGAGCCAGACCGGGACGGTCACCTTCTGCCTGACGGAGCGGGCCGGTCCTCTGGCGGTCGTTATTCTGGCCGTCGGCTTTGCCGGGCTGTTGATCGGCTTTTGCTGGCTCATCCGCTGGCGGCGGAAAGGCACTGCGGCAGGACGCAAACACTGACCTGCGGCCGTGTGCGGAGGAGACAAAGCACGATATGGCACGCTCTCTGCCGGAGAATGGAGATGCGGTCCGTATGCCGCTTTTGGGGTTCCCCGGACCCGGTGCCGGAAAAGGCATGGCAAGCTGCCATGCCTTTTCTGCCGTTCATGCGGCGATTCGCGTTTCGCGGATGGCTGTGCGCCACGCCGCATGGACGGACAACGGCCGGGGATTCTCCTGGCAATCTCTGTCCTGGCGGACTTCCGCCGGAGGAGTTCCGGCAGAATGATGACAGGCGGAACCGGGCTGCCGGAGCGTGCGTTGGCACCGGAGGGAAGCAGGCGGCCCCGTCAGCAGAATCCTCGCCTGGGAATGGCGCGGCATCGCATCCCGGACCGGACAGCCGGGGCGGGACGGCCGCAAGCTGCTTGTGTGCGTGATTGAGGCGGTTGAAATCCTGAAAGTTAAGCGGTTATACCGGACATATTGTTGAGAATGGCCCTGTCTTATGGTATGATTTGGTTGATCGCCCACGGACAGGGAGATGCCACGCTTCCTTGGCCTGTCCGGCAGAACGCCTGGGGAATATCCCGGCAGGCCGGGGCAAGAGAAACAAGTATCTATGGTCAATCGGAGAAGGGCCGATCATCCCTGGCCGCCGGGCAGGCTCTGGCCGCTGCAAAACGGCGCTGCCCCGGTCTACCCATCATTTTCAAACACGCGGGAAATCCTGCCCGGGTTGAAAAGAGAGGGTAAAAGCCGCGCCTGTCCGTTTCGGTCCGCAATGAGAAGGGAGTCCTTTGATCCATGTCTGCATTCAGCGAATTTTTCCTCATGAAGCCGGATGACGTCAAGCGCTATGCGGCAGAGGTTCTTCACCGGTTCGACCCGGATGAGGAGACCACCTGTACGGAGATCGGCGACGGCAACATCAACTACGTCTTCCGGGTCCGCTCTCTGCGGGATGGCCGCTCGGTCATCGTCAAGCAGGCGGACAAGCGGCTGCGCTCCTCCGGGCGGCCGCTGGACATCTATCGGAGCAGGATCGAGGCGCAGGCCCTGCAGCTGGAGTCCCGGCTGGCGCCGGATTACATCCCGGAGGTCTACCACTATGACGAGACCATGGCGGCTCTGTCCATGGAGGATATCTCCGCCTATCGGAACCTCCGCAAGGAGCTGCTGGCGGGCAGGATATACGGCCATCTGGCGGAGAACATCTCCACCTTCCTGGCCCAGTCCCTGCTGCCCACCACGGATCTGGTGCTGGACCGCCGGGAGAAAAAGCGCCGGGTGCAGTTCTTCACCAATCCGGAGCTGTGCGACATCACGGAGGATCTGGTCCTGACGGAACCCTACTGGAACTACAAGGGCCGCAACATCGTTACCCCCGGGAACGAGGACTTTGTCAGGACCTTTCTCTATGAAAATGATGCCCTTCACAGGGAGGTGGGCAGGCTCCGAAACGGCTTCATGAACAACGCCCAGGCGCTGCTCCACGGGGATCTCCACACCGGCTCCATCTTTGCCAACGAACAGGGCGTAAAGGTCATTGATCCGGAATTCGCCTTTTACGGTCCCATGGGATATGATATCGGCAACGTCATCGGGAACCTGTTCTTCTCCTGGGCCAACCGCTGTTTTACCGCGCCGCAGGACACGGCGGCTGCCCGGGCGCTGGAGGATACCATCCGCAGCCTGTGCGACCTGACGGCGGAGAAGCTGACCGCCAGGTACGACGAGCTGGTGACCTTCCCCCTGTACCGGGCGGAGGGGTTCTGCCGCGCGTATCTGGACGGCGTCATGGCCGACTCCTACGGCTATGCGGGCACGGAGATCATCCGACGGGTGGTGGGCGACTCCAAGGTCATGGAGGTCACCTCCGTCACAGACCCGGACATCCGGATTCCCATGGAGCGGGCCCTGATTAAAATGGGTATCTTCCTGATCCGGGAGCGGGAGAGCGGCCTGAACGGCTCCGCTGTGACCAGAGCTTTCCGCGGGATACTGGCGTAAAAGAGGCGGCAAGATGGAACGTATGGACCGGGATATGCCGTTCCTGCTGCAATATGAGCATGTGGCGTGGTTTGAGAAGGGAAAAGTCCGCATTCTGGACCGCCGGGTCTATCCCACAGAGGTCCGGTTCGTGGTGTGCACGGACTACCACGAGGTGGTACAGGCCATCGCGGACATGGTGACCCAGAGCGCGGGCCCCTATACCGCCGTGGGCATGGGCATGGCCCTGGCTGCCTGGCAGGTCCGGGACAAGGGCGCACGGGAGCAGGAGGAGTTTCTGCGGCAGGCGGCCTATGACCTGGCACACGCCCGGCCCACCACCGCCAACCGGTACGGCCAGATCGCCTGCCGCTGTGCCGATGTGGCGAAGGAGACCCTGGCTGCGGGCCGGGATCCGGTGGAGGCCATCGTGGCATCCACCGTGGAGTCCCTGAACCGCCGGTACAGCACCATGCAGGTGGTGGGGGATTATCTGGCGAATCTGATCCCCAATGGCGGCGCCATCCTGACCCAGTGCTTCGGCGAGACCATCATCGGCACAGTGATCCGGGCCGCCAGGCGGCAGAACAAGACCTTCCGGGCCTACTGCGCGGAGACACGGCCTTATTTACAGGGGGCCCGGCTCACGTCCAGCTGCTTTGCCCAGATGGGCATCGATACCACGGTCCTGACAGACAATATGATCGCCTACGCCATGGAGCGGGAGGGCATCGACCTCTTCACCTCAGCGGCGGACTCCATCGCCTGGGACGGCCATATCGCCAACAAGATCGGCACTTTCCAGATCGCCATCCTGGCCAAGTGTTTCGGGGTGCCCTACTATGTCACCGGCATCCCGGACCGGGAGAAGCGGACGAAGGACGACATCGTCATCGAGATGCGGGACCCCGCCCAAGTCCTCTCCTATCGGGGGATCCCCAACACGCTCCCCGGGGTGAAGGCCATCTACCCCTCCTTCGACGTAGTGCCGCCGCATCTGATCTCCGGCGTGGTGACGGACAAGGGCGTGTATGTGCCGTATCTGCTGGGAAACTATTTTGACTCTGACGTCAAGCCGTTCTATTGACGGCAAAAGGCCGCCGGGCGGAAGAATTGGAAAACGCAGGGGGACGGTATGCCGGTTGCGGCGCTGGGCCGGATGCCGAAGAGCACCCCCGGCAGGCCGATCCGGCTGTGTGGAAGGAATCTGGGTAGGTCCTTTCCGCCGGGAGAAATGTGCTCTGCTGCATATCAGGCAAGGGACGGAAGCCCCGCCCGCCTTTTCCGGCGTGTCCGCAAAACCGGAATCATACGGGCAGCTATATCAGAAATTAAAAATGAAAATGAAAACAGGAGGCAGCAAATTATGCTGATGCAGGAGGAAAGAGAGCTGGTTGTTGAATACGGCAGGAAAATGAGCACCGACCGTCTGAGCACGGGAACCAGCGGCAATATCAGCGTCTGCAACGCGGAAAAGGGACTGATGGCCATCAGCCCCTCCGGCATGGACTATTTCTCCACCACGCCGGAGGACGTGGTCATCACGGACCTGGAGGCCAACATTGTGGACGGCGTCCGCAAGCCCTCCAGCGAGTGGGCGCTGCACACCGCGTTCTATCGCCACAAGCCCCACGCCAGGGCCGTGGTGCACACCCACTCCATGTACTGCACCACCTTTGCCGTGCTGGGCCAGCCCCTTCGGGCTGTCCACTATGCAATCGGCGACACCGGAGCAGCTACCGTCCCCTGCGCGCCGTACCGCCTCTTTGGCACAGCGGAGCTGGCAGAGGCCGCCATAGAGGCCTGCGGCGGCAGCGACGCCGTTCTGCTGGGCAACCACGGCCTGGTGGCCTGCGGCAGGGACCTCAAAAGTGCTTACGGCCTGGCCTGTAATCTGGAGGACGTCGCGGAGCTGCAGTACCGGACCATGTGCATCGGCACGCCCAATATCCTGACGGATGAGCAGATGGCGGAGGTCATGGAGCGATTCAGGTCCTACGGCCAGCCCGGCAGCGGCAAGGCCGGATATTGAGCGGGGCGGAGGTCCCGCGGAGATCTTCACCAGCCTCCGGATGGCATTGAACACACCGGCATCAAATGCGATCTTGCAGGAGAGCCAGCCCCGCGCTCAGCAGGCGCGGGGCTGGCTTTTTGCCTGCGGCGGGGAAAGCCTCCTGAAGCGCCAAGGCAGACACCCCTGTGAAGCCGTATCCTGGGAAAAATTTTCCCGGTCTCAAAATGCCGCGATACCTTGCAGCTGCCCAATCGTTACCGGCTGGTAACTGCCCATTCGTTACCTGTTGGTGCCTATGCCACAAGATTGTGCGTACTTTACGAAAGCCGCCTGCCGCGCTACCATGGGGGCACAGATCAGAAAACGAAAGGGTGTTCTCCATGAACGAAAAAGCAAAAAAATACGTGGACCTGTTCCGCCGGGTGAAGATCGCAGCCGCCGCCACGGTGGATGCGGAGGGCCATCCCCAGGCCCGGATCATCAACGTGATGCTGGCAGAGGACGATGGGATGTATATTGTCACCTCCAGAGGCAAGCCCTTCTACAAGCAGCTGGTGGAGACGGGAGAGATCGCCCTGGCAGCCATGTGTCCAGACTGCCAGTCCCTGAAATTCACCGGGAAGCTGCGGGTCGTGGACAAAAGCTGGGTGGACAAGGTCTTTGCGCAGAATCCCGGTATGAACGAGGTCTACCCCGGTGAGAGCCGTTATATCCTGGACGCCTTCCACATCTACGCGGGCCATGGCGAGTGGTTCGACCTGCTCCACTATCCCATCAGCCGGGAGACATTTGCCTACGGCGGGGACACGGAGGAGTACAACGGCTTTGTGATCCAGGATGCATGCATCGGCTGCGGCGCCTGTGCCTCAGCCTGTCCCCAGAAGTGCATCACTCCCGGAACGCCCTATGTCATCAACTGGGCGCACTGCCTCCAGTGCGGCCGCTGCGCGGAGGCCTGTCCGGCAGACGCAGTGCGCCGCCTGCACCCGTAAGCGGCTCATGAAACTGCTGCAAGGGATTTTGGGCCTGTACGCCCAGCGGGCAGACTGGTTCGCGGGATTGCTGCTGGCCCACATCGGCCTGGCTCTGACCGCCATCGCCATGTCCGGCATGATCGGTCTTTTGACAGGCATCTGGATCGCGGAGCATCCCCGTATCGCGCCGCCGGTGATGGGCGTCTGCAACGTGCTGTACACCATTCCCGCCATCTCCCTGCTGGGCATCCTGATCCCCTTCAGCGGGATCGGCAACAAGACTGCCGTTATTGCCCTGACGGTTTACGGCATCATGCCCATGGTGCACAACACCTACGTGGGACTCACCACACTGGACCCGGATATTCTGGAGGCAGCCAGGGGCATGGGCAGTACGGGGACACAGGCGCTGTTTCGGGTGAAGCTGCCCATGGCCGCCGGAGTCATCCTGGCGGGCGTGCGGAACATGGTGGTCATGACCATCTCCGTGGCTGGCATTGCCTCCTTTGTGGGGGCCGGTGGCCTGGGCGTGGCCGTCTACCGGGGAATCACCATTTACGATCCGGCCATGACGGCGGCGGGCAGCATCCTGATCGCCCTGCTGGCCATTGTCTGCGATCTGGCGCTGGGCGCGCTGGAGCGCTATTTCAAAAAGAGAGGAAGCTGAACTTATGAACATCCTGAATCGACTGCAGACGGCCGTCCTAGCCATCCTGATGCTGGGCACCCTGACCGGCTGCGGCGGAGGCGCCGCCTCCGGAGGGGAGACCGGCTCTGGCGACCCTGTCCGGATCGCCACCAAGCCCATGACGGAACAGTACATCCTGGGAGAGATGCTGGGCCTTCTCATTGAGCAGGCCGGCTATGACGTGGAGATCACTAAGGGCGTGGGCGGCGGCACCAGCAACATCCAGCCCGCCATGGAGAGCGGAGAGTTCGACCTCTATCCGGAGTATACCTCCAGCGGTTGGGTACTGGTGCTGGACCACCAGGCCGAGGGTGTGGATGATGCAGAGATGTTCACCCGGCTTCAGCAGGAGTACGAGGAAAAGTTCCACATGACCTGGGTGGGGAAGTACGGCTTCAACAACACCTTCACCGTCGCCGTCCGGGGCGATGTGGCGGAGCAGTACGGCCTGGAGACCACCAGCGACCTGGCCGGGGCGGCCGGTGAGCTGACCTTCGGCGGAAACCCGGACTATCTGGAGCGGGAGGACGGCTTTCCAACCCTGTGCAAGACTTACGGCCTGGACTTCCGGAATGTGGTGGACATCGACATCGGCCTGAAATACCAGGCCCTGGCCGGCGGAGATATCGACGTGACCAACGCCTTCACCACCGACGCCCAACTGGCGAATCCGGACACAGACCTGGTGACGCTGGAGGATGACAAGCATCTGCAGGTGAACTACTTTTGCTCCACGGTGGTCCGCCGGGACGCATTGGAAAAATTCCCCGGTCTGGAGGAGGTGCTGATGCAGATGGACGGTATTCTCTCAGACGGGGAGATGGCCGCGCTCAACTACCAGGTGGAGGTGGAGGGCCGGAACGAGCGGGATGCGGCCAGGGACTTCCTGCTCCAGAAGGGCCTGCTGGAGGCGTGATATGACCCAGCCGATCATTCGCTTTGAAGGCGTCTCCAAGGCCTTCGGCACCCAGACCGTTCTGCGGGACTTCTCTTTGGATGTGGAGCCGGGCGCATTTGTGTCGATCATCGGCCGGTCCGGCTGCGGAAAGACCACCGTGCTGAAGCTGGTAAACGGCCTGCTGTCGCCGGACACGGGCCGAGTCCTGATCCAGGGGCAGGATGTGGCCCGAATCGACCCGGTGGCCCTGCGCCGCCGCATTGGCTACGCCATCCAGAACGTGGGCCTGTTTCCCCACATGACCGTGGAGAAGAACATTGCCTATGTGCCCGCCATCTCCGGCCTGGAGGAATGGAAGGGGAAGCAGTGCAGAGAAAAAGTCGCTGCCCTGCTGAAGCAGGTGGGGCTGGACCCGGCGCTGGCAGGGCGGTATCCCCGCGCCCTCTCCGGCGGGCAGCGCCAGCGGGTGGGTATCGCCAGGGCGCTGGCCGCCGGTCCGGAGCTTCTGCTGATGGACGAGCCCTTCGGCGCGGTGGACGAGATTACCCGGGGCCAGCTGCAGGATGAGCTCCTGCGCATCCACCGGGAGAGCGGCATCACCGTCCTGTTTGTGACCCACGACATCGCGGAAGCCCTGAAACTGGGGACCCGCACACTGGTGATGGACGCCGGGCAGATCCAGCAGTATGACGCGCCAAGCCGCCTCCTGGCGCACCCGGCCACGTCCTTTGTGGAGCGGCTGGTCCGCCGCAGCCGGGTGTTTCAGACCCGGGCGTAACGTCTCCGGCAGACCGGCCGTCCGCTGGAAATGGACAAAAGAGAAAAGAGGTCCGAAGGACGTACGTCCTTCGGACCTCTTCGCTTATGGGGATCAGCTTGCCAGCATGCTGGGCAGCCAAGTGACCAGCGGCGGGAACACCGCGCAGAGCGCGGTCACGATACAGATGATGATAATGAACGGTATAACGCCCCTGTAGACCTCCTGGATTTTGATGCTCGGAGGCAGGATGCCCTTCACATAGAACAGGGCGAAGCCGAAGGGCGGCGTCATGAAGCAGGTCTGCACCAGCTTGTGGCGGAGGTTTTTGATGTGGCTGTCCACCACCCGTTCATCCCCGAAGAAGTCGTAGCCCCACAGCCTGGAGAGCAGCATCTCCCGGGTGAAGACCCGCCCCGGCGCGGCCAGAAAGGTGCGCAGCAGCTCGAATTCCCGGGCCGTCAGATCCAGGGGACGGCCGTCCAGTGCAGCCTCCCTGGTGTCCAGGTCCACCACCAGATCCCGGTAATGCAGGCGGCTTTCCGCCGCTTCGCCGCTCCGGCGAAGGATCACCCGGATTTTCTCCAGCAGGACCGGCATGGAGAAGGGCTTGGTCACGTAGTCGTCGATATTCAGGCCGAAGCCCCGGAGCTGCTGCGTCTCTCCGTCCAGAGCCGTGAGCATCAGAATGGGCACCTGGGACTGGCGTCGGATCTGCGCGCAGACCCCGAAACCGTCGATTTTCGGCAGCATGATGTCCAGCAGGACCAGGTCAAAAGACTGGGCGCGGAACAGGTCCAGGGCCGCCGCGCCGTCTCCGGCCACAGCGGCCGCATAGCCCGCGTCCTGCAGATAGGCGCACAGCAGCTCCTGCAGCTCCGGCTCATCCTCCACGATCAGAATTCGTTTCATCAACAATCACCGGGAAAAAGTATAGCACAGGATTGTGAATTTATCATGGAGAATTTCATTTCCCCCTGTGTGGGGAACAGACCTCCGTTTCCAGCAGCGGCCGCCTGCTGCGTGACCGGTCCCATTGACCAGTGGGCACCGGAGCTGTGACAGGACGATTCCCAGATCCGGTTCGTGGGCTTTGACTTCTTCAGCATCCAGGTGTTCAACCCGCGTGAAAACTCCAAGGACATGATGACCATTGACAACCGACAGAAATGTGAACTCCCGGCTGAAGGCCCTCCCCGTGGACTGGAACTACACCATCCCCTTCGGCCCGCTCCACGCCCACGGGTCCGCAGTTACTGTCAAACGGTTCCTGAGCGCGGCGAGGGCGGTATTTTCCCTTTGATCCCGCTTCACGGGCTGTAACAGAAAGGTATATGCCCATAGCTTTTGAGGCTTCTCCGGAAGTCTCAATTTTTTATAATAGCCCCAGAACGGCTGCTATGCGGGAAGAGAACGATACATAATTTGATTTTTGAAAATGGGACGCGGTTCATTTCCGGGGCCAGGTGTCTGAAGAAATATCTGGCCAGCTTTTTGAGAAAAACGGATCGAATATGCTGCTGGTCGCAGACAGCAGCGGTGGGGGGCGGGACGCGGAGCACGGGACGAAGTGCCCGCCAGGTCCACCTGCCCTGCCCCAGCAGCGAGGCGGCAGGCGGCCCGCCTGTGCCGAAAGCCCGCCTCGGGGGAGTCCACCGGCTGACCCGGAAGAAAAAAAGAGCGGCATATCCCTATGGATATGCCGCTCTCCTCTGCGCGAAGGCGCACCGGGGGAGACCGTTTCCGCCCGGTGCGCGTTTCTTATGGGATTTCCTCCGGTGCACGGAGCTATCCGGCTGCTCGGGGCGTCAGTTCTCCAGGTCCTCCTGCAGGGATTCCACCAGGGCGTCCGCCAGCTGATCCAGCTCTGCGGCCTTGTCCGCCTGAAGGGAGGAGGCCAGGGACAGCCGCTCGTTGAGCACCGTCATGTTCTTGAGTTCCTCGTCGATGAAGGCCTGCATCAGGTCTCCGGACTTGCAGGCCCAGGAGCCGTTCTCGATGATGGCGAAGGTGCGGTTCTGGAGGTTCAGGGCCTTCATGTCCTCCAGATAGCTCTTCATCACCGGGTAGATGCCCAGATTGTAGGTAACGGAGGCCAGGACGATGTGGCTGTACTTGAAGCTTTCGGCAATCAGGTAGGACACATGGGTGTTGGACACGTCGTACAGGGCCACGTCGGTGATGCCCCGTTCGCAAAGCTTGGCGGCCAGCGCCTGGGCGGCTGCCTCGGTGTTGCCGTACATGGAGGCGTAGACAATCAGCACGCCCTTGACTTCCGGCTCATAGCGGCTCCACTTGTCGTACTTGTCGATGAAGTAGCCCAGATCCTTCCGCCACACGGGACCATGAAGGGGGCAGATATACCGGATCTGGTCCAGGATGCCGCCGGCCTTGCCCAGCAGCAGCTGGATGTGGGGGCCATACTTGCCCACGATGTTGGTGAGGTACCGGCGGGCCTCGTCGATCCAGTCCCGGTCGAAGTTCACCTCGTCGGCAAACAGCTTGCCGTCCAGGGCGATGAAGGACCCGAAGGCGTCGGCGGAGAAGAGGACGCCGTTGGTGGTATCAAAGGTCACCATGGCCTCGGGCCAGTGGACCATGGGAGCTCCCACAAAGGTGACGGTGTGGTCGCCGAAGGAATAGGTGTCGCCCTCCTTGACCTGGATGCACTCGTGACCGTCCACATGGAAGCCGAACTGGCGCATCAGCATGAAGGCCTTCTCCGTGGAGATGATCCGGACCTTGGGATAGCGCAGCAGGATCTCCTCGATGGAGGCGCCGTGGTCCGGCTCCATGTGGTTGATGACCAGATAGTCCAGAGGCGTTCCGTTCAGCAGGTATTCGAGGTTCTCCAGCAGCTGGCGGCAGGCGGACCAGTCCACCGTGTCAAACAGGACGCTCTTTTCGTCCAGCAGCAGATAGGCGTTGTAGCTGACCCCCTTGGGGATGGGGTGGATGTTCTCAAACAGAGCCAGACGGTGGTCATTGGCGCCGACCCAATAGAGATTTTCGGTAACAGTTCTCACACAATGCATGAAGAAATCCTCCTTTACTCACAGATGACAGGCCGTTACGCCTCAATGAACTGGTCCTTGGGCTCCGCGCACTCCGGGCAGACCCAGTCCTCCGGCAGCTTTTCAAACAACGTGCCGGGGGCGATGTCACCGTCCGGGTCGCCCAGCTCGGGGATGTACTCATAGCCGCAGCCGCCGCAGACGTATCGCTTGCCGATGGGCTCCGGCTTGGGGAGACGGGGCCGCTTCATCTTCACCATGGGCGGCGCGGGCTGCTTTTCGCCGGTGTCCAGAGCAGCGGTCAGCAGGGGCAGAATCTCGTTCACATCCCCAACGATGCCATAGTCGCAGTTTTTGAAGATGGGGGCGCCGGCGTTGGTGTTGATGGCCACGATGGTAGAGGCGTCCTTGATACCCTTCAGGTGCTGCACCGCGCCGGAGATGCCGCAGGCGATGTACAGGTTGCCGGTGAACTTCTGACCGGACATGCCCACATAGCGGTTCAGGGGCACGTATTTCAGCGTCTCCGCCACCGGACGGGAGGAGCCGATGGCCGCGCCGGCGGCCTTGGCCAGATCCTCAATGAGCTTCATGTTCTTCTTGCCGCCGATGCCCTTGCCGGCAGAGACCACCCGCTCCGCCTGGGCGATGGGGGTGTCCAGGGGGATGCCCACAGTGAAGTCGTGGCCGTCCTTCTTCAAATGCTCCACCAGGGCGGCCACCTGCTCGGCGGGGGAGCCGTCCCGCAGGATGACCTTCTTCCGCACACCGGTGACGGGCGCGGGCTTCTTGGGCTGGCTGGAGGAACCGCCGGAACTCTTGGGGGCCTTGCCCAGGATATGGGAGGCGATGACCACCCGCTGGATCTCGTTGGTGCCCTCGTAGATGGTGGTGATCTTGGCGTCCCGGTAGGCCCGCTCCACCTCCATACCTTTCATGAACCCGGCGCCGCCGTGAATTTGCAGGGCGTCGTTGGTGACCTCCAGGGCGATGTCGGAGGCGTACATCTTGGCCATGGCGGATTCCATGCCGTAGGGGGCGTGCGCCTCCTTCAGCTCGGCGGCGGAGTACACCAGGAACCGGGCGCAGCGGAGCTTGGTGGCCATGTCGGCGATCTTAAAGGAGATGGCCTGCTGGAAGCCGATGGGCTTGCCGAACTGGATGCGCTCCTTGGAGTAGGCCACGGCGGCGTCATAGGCCCCCTGGGCGATGCCCAGCGCCTGGGCCGCGATACCGATGCGGCCGCCGTCCAGGGTGGACATGGCGATCTTGAAGCCATCGCCCTCCTTGCCCAGCAGGTTCTCCCTGGGCACTTCCACATTGTCAAAGATCAGCTCGGCAGTGGAGGAGGAGCGGATGCCCATTTTGTCGTAGTGGTCGCCGAAGTAGAAGCCCTTCCAGCCCTTCTCCACGATGAAGGCGCTGATGCCCCGGGTGCCGATATCCGGTGTGGTGACGGCAAAGACCACATAGGTGTCCGCCTTGGGGGCGTTGGTAATGAAGATTTTGCCGCCGTTGAGGACATAGTGGTCGCCCTTCAGGACGGCGGTGGTCTCGGTGCCGCCGGCGTCGGATCCGGCGTTGGGCTCCGTCAGGCCGAAGGCGCCGATCTTCTCGCCCTTGGCCAGGGGCACCAGGTACTTGCGCTTCTGCTCCTCGGTGCCGTAGGCGAAGATGGGCCAGGAGCCTAAGGAGACATGGGCGGACAGGATGACGCCCGCGCCGCCGTCCACCCGGGCCAGCTCCTCCACGGCGATGGCGTAGCTCAGGGCATCCAGCCCGGCGCCGCCGTACTCCGCGGGGAAGGGGATGCCCATGAGGCCCATCTCGCCCAGCTTCCGGATGGCCTCGTCCGGGAACTCGTTCTGCTGGTCCAGCATGAACGCGATGGGTTTGATCTCCTCCTCCGCAAACGCACGGACTTTGGCGCGGAGTTCCTCGTGTGCCTGTGTGGTCTGAAACAGCATAGTCGTACCTCCTCTTTAATCTTGATAAAATTTATCAACTTTCAAGCAAAAGAAAAACTGTCAAATCAGGGGTCCGTCAAAATCTCCTGCAGGCTGTGGGCCCGCAGCTCCTCGTCCAGCTTGTTCTGAATCTCAGCCAGCTTGCAGTGCACGGTGCAGCCGCCGTGGCAGCTGCGCCAGGGGCATTGATACGCCGGGTCCATGCAGGAGCTCAGATTCCCGCGTTCTCCCATGGCCTTCATCAGGTCATAGAGGCTGGTGCCGGTCAAATCCGCCGACAGCCCGCCGTTCCGCGGACCACCTCCACCAGTCCGGCCTTCTCCAGCTTTTTCAGGATTTTATAGGCAAAGGCCTGGGGGAGGAGTTCATCCTGTGCGATCTGTCCCGCGGTATGCAGTTTTCCATCCAACAGTGCCCGCAGGATGCGCAGGGCGTAATCTGTCTCCCGGGTAATGACCAATGCCGCGTTCTCCTTTTATGCGTCGTATTGTCAATTGGAGAATACCAATTTGGATATTTTTTGTCAAGTATCGGATGCAACCATATAAAAAGTTTGGCAGTGTTCCATAAAAAACCAGTCGTGATTTTGATAAAATGCCGGGGCGGACGCCCGGGGACTCACGGTGGGCCCACCCGCCGGGGGACAGCCGGATATCGGTGTCGTTGCCGGGGAACACACTGTTCTGAAAGTCCGGCGCGGGGTCTGAGGGAACCGATTTCAGCAGGACGGCGATGCCGTTGTATTCAAACGTATTTTCGTTGTATAGGGAGTGGCCGGGAGTGCCATCGGTGCAGTTGAAACGGAACCGATTGCCCGTAAAGGTGCAGCCGGATGTGTGCTCCAGGCGGAGATCGAAAAGGCGGTGTCCCAGCCGGTGAAGGTGCAGCTGCTGACCGGCTCTACGACGGCGAGGTCTTCCGCTGTGAGCTGTGGCTGCTGTCCGCCTCTTGACAGCGGCGGGCGATCTGCTATAATTCTGATAAAGTTCGCACCATGCCTGCTGACAGGGGTGATAGCTGCAGCCCCTTTCGGGCGCCGGCCGCGAGTCGCGGCCGGTTGGCTGGATTCTGGCGTATGCGCTTCGCGCAGGCGAGCCCGCTTGCGGTATTGGAGCACACCTGCGATGTGCTGGAAGATACCGCCGCGCGGTTCCCCATACAAATTTGTATCGCTCCGCAGGCATGAGAAGGGAGGAGAGCACTTGATTGTCTATCGGGAGCTCTCCTCCCTTGTGCGGGATCTGGGGATCCCCGCCGGGACGCTGTATGCCGTCAGCAATACACTGGACCGCCATTACATCCGCAGGCAGCTCCCCAAGTCCTCCGGCGGTGTGCGGGAGCTGTCGGTCCCGGACCCGCTGCTGAAGCACATCCAGCGCCAGATCCTGCGGGTGCTGCTGGTCCACATGCCTGTGTCCCCCTACGCCACGGCCTATCGATACGGCGGCAGCACCCTGTGCAATGCTGCGCCCCATGTGGGAAAGCCCTGTGTTTTGAAGCTGGACATCCGTCATTTTTTTGACAGTATCCTGTATTCCGCTGTGAAGGAAACTGCCTTTCCAGCTGAGGTTTATGCAGAGAACTTACGTATTCTGCTGGCTATGCTGTGCTACGGGTGGGATCGGCTGCCCCAGGGGGCGCCCACATCCCCCTGCATCACCAATATCCTTATGCGGGACTTTGACAACGAGGTGGGGGCCTGGTGCCGGGAGAGGCAGATCGCTTACACCCGGTACTGCGACGACATGACGTTCTCCGGCGATTTCGCCCGGGATGAGGTGCTCCGGTGCGTGGAGCCCCGGCTGCGGGCGCTGGGGTTCTATCTCAATCCCGGAAAGACAAAATGGCTCCCGGCAGACCGCCGGCAGCTTGTGACAGGTATTGTGGTCAACAAAAAGTGCAATGTCCCGTCCGAAGAGCGCCGTGCACTGCGCCAGGAGCTGCATTTCTGCCAAAAATTTGGCATCTCCGGCCACATGGCGCGAGCCGGGATCGACGGACCGGAGGACCGCTACCTGGCTCAGCTCCTGGGCCGGGTCAACTACCAGCTGCAGATCACGCCGGGAAGGCGGGAGCTGCAGGAAGCCCGGGACTGGCTGATCAAAGCACAGCCGCAATACGGCGGAGGGCGGGAGACATCTCCGGCAGAAAAACAGATATTGTGACATGGAAAAAGCGGGAACATCACGTAGATGTTCCCGCTTTTTCGGCTTTTTCCGAAGAGCTCGGGAGAATATCCCCGGCACATAAACCGCCGTCTGTAAGGTAAAATAAGGAGGATCTTTTGTTGAGGAGGTCTGCAAATGTCTGAACTTACGATTTCCAGTGAACGACTCACAGCCTTTGCTGCGCACCTGCGTGCCGAGGAGCGCAGCCCCGGTACCATCGAGAATTACCTGCGCCACATCCGGGCATTCGCCGTCTGGCTGGACGGCTCTCCGGTGACAAAGGAGACGGCGGCAGCCTGGAAAGAGCATCTGCTTACGCAGGACTATGCGCCGGCAACGGTCAATGCCATGCTGGCGGCGCTCAACGGCCTGTTTCACTTTCTGGGCTGGGACGGGTGCCGGGTAAAATTTCTGAGAGTCCAGCGCCGGCTGTTCCGGGACGCGGGCCGGGAGCTGACACGTCCGGAGTACGAACGTCTGATGGAGACGGCCCGTTCCAGAGGGCAGGAGCGGCTGGCACTGCTTATGGAGACGATCTGCGCTACCGGCATCCGTGTCTCCGAAGTGCAGTATATCACCATGGAGGCAGCAAAACGGGGCCGGACGGATATCTTTTTAAAAGGGAAAATCCGAACCATCCTCCTGCCGGAAAAACTTTGCCGGAAGCTGCTGAAATACGCGCAAAAACACAAAACCGCTTCTGGTGAGATCTTTCTCACCAGAAGCGGAAGAAGCTTGAGCCGCCGTCAGATCTGGGCGGAGATGAAACAGCTGTGCAGATACGCAGGAGTGGAGCCGGGAAAAGTATTCCCGCACAATTTTCGGCATCTCTTTGCCACGATCTTCTACCGGGCCTGTAAGGATATTGTTCGATTGGCCGATGTGCTGGGCCACAGCTCCATCGAAACCACACGCATTTATCTGACGACCTCCGGTGCGGAGCACGCACAGCAACTAAACAGGCTGGGATTGATTTTATAGGACATAATTTATATTTTGACCATATAAAAGCGAAAATAAATATCTTTACTTACTGTATAGATAGTAATATTATCCCATCTGGCATTTTGAAACACAAGACCCATCCCGTCTTTTGACACACAAAAAAGAGCCGCAAAAATGAGAAAGATTGCGGCTTTTCTTTTCATACCCATCAGTGCCTGGAAGGCGCTGATGGCGTGGCACTTTTTCTTTCTCACAGTGCAAACTGTGCAGAGCCAGATATTTTATATAGTCAAAATATAAATTTTGACATAAAAATATTCTAAAGAGAAAAGGATCGAACAGACGCTGACCCGTGACACCCGGACAGCGCGCCAGACAGATACGGTGTCCAAGAAAACTCAGTAATCCACAGCGGACGAATCTGCGGGCTGCTTTCGTCTGCTGCTGGAGCATTTCCAGGAGCGGTCGCTAAATGAACCGCTTATCGTCAGTTGGGAGGAGGTGATGGGACATGCTCTGTGATTTTCCTGTTCGCAGTGTTTACAGGCGGTCTCCGGAGCGGGAGCCGCCTGTAAAGCGGCTGTGTCATTGTGCGTTCTGAACCTGAAGCGCAGGGGTTATAAAGAAGTTATAAAAGGAGGAAACGAGAAAATGAAGAGAAAGTTGCTGTCTGTTCTGATGGCGCTCTGTCTAATACTGACGTTGCTTCCTACGGCAGTGTTTGCAGAGGAACTCACACCTCCGGAAGAATCCGGAGAACAGCAGGAAGAGCAGATCAAGGAGCCTTCGACTCCTGAAAAGGAGCCAGACGATCCGGAGAAAGAGCAGGAGGGAGAAGAGGACCTTCAGCCCAGTGACGGGGATCCGGAACTGCCCGCCGGTGACGGAGAGGATGAAAGGGATCCGCAGACGCCGGAAGACGGTGTACAGGACCCCACCGGGGAGGAAATCCCTGAAAATGGCAGCACCTCTGTGCCGAATGAGGTGCCGCTTCAGGAGATCATTCTTCTGGAGGAGTCCGCCGTTACCATGGAACAGAACGGCGGGACGACGGAATATGACTCCGTCAGTGCGGCCATCGACGCTACGCAAGCGTATAACAAAGACACCAACAAAGGGCTGTACACCATTACACTGAATGAGAACTTGGCTGAAGACGTGGTGATCCCGGAAGGCCGGTATATCAAAATCGACCTGAACGGCCACACCCTGACCAATAAGGAAAGTCATACGATCTTCAACAAAAGCACCCGGATTACCATTGTGGATACCTCCGCGGAGAAGACCGGCGTGGTGGATAACATCAGCCATGGCAGGGGTGCGGTGTACAACAACATCAATGCGGCCATCACCCTGCAGGGCGGCTCTTATACCCGCTCTCAGGAGGCCAGTACCGGCAGCGACGCAAGCGGCAGCAACAGCTGGTATGTGTTGAAGAACTTCGGCACCATGACCATCAAAGACGGCGTCACGGTGAAGTTTTCTGATAGCAACTCCGGCCTCTATTCCAGCCTGATCGGCAATGGCTGGCAGAACAGCTCCGCAGCGGAGGCTGGATCCAATGGTGAGCCCCAGCCCAGCGCGGGCGGGAAGCAAGCCAAGCTGACCATCAATGGCGGCACCTTTACCGGCGGCCAGATCACAGTAAAGAATGACGATTACGGAGAGCTGACCATCACCGGCGGCAACTTCAAGCAGCCCGGCGAGAGTCGCTATGCCGTATATAATGCCAACACGGCAACGATCTCCGGCGGCACATTTACCGCCGAGAGCACGGTTGTGGGCTCTGACTACTTTGCAGGCGGGGCCAACACCGGCAAGCTGACCATTTCGAAAGGAACATTCACCAGTGAGAGCAGCGGAACCGCCATTTCCATGGGTGCCGGCGCGGATCTCACGCTCACCGGCGGTACCTTCCAGACGCAGGGCGACGGCTCTTCGTACGTAATCAGTCTGGCAGAAACAGCCACAGCAGAAATTTCCGGCGGCAGCTTCCCCGGCGCCGAGGCGGCGCGGGTTGTCAACAGTTCCGACGCCTTCAGGGATGGCTACGGCGTGGTGAAAAATCCCGACGGTTCCCTCTCTGTTGGAGTGAAAGACGAGTCCGCCGAGGCGGTCGTGATTGCCCGGGATGGGAGCAGAACCAACTACCTGACGTTGAGTGCGGCTGCGAAAGCAGCGCCTGCCGGCAGCACCGTCCAGCTGCAGAAAAGTCTCGTGCTCACCTCCGGCATCAGTACTGTAAATTATGGTGTGACCATTGATCTCAATGGCTATGATATTGACGGCACGGCAGTTACCAGCAGTGACGGCGCAGTGGCATTGAAGACGAATTACAGCAGTAAGCCGGTTGACGGCGTGGACTCCACTATGCGGCTCATCAACTCGGTTTCCGGGCAGGGCGGCACCATTCAGGCGAAGCTGCCTGTCAGCGTGAAATCCGGGAACAGTACGATTCCGCTGCCCGCCGAAATCGGCGCCGGCGTGACACTTGTGGTTCTGGAGGGCGGTACGGATGCTGTCAAGCTGGACAGCAGCGCGTATCTCCTATACAGTGAAACTGCGGCAGACTATATTGCCAACGGCGGCTTCCGGGTGAGCGTCGGCGGTGTCGACCGCATTTATGGCAGCTATGCCAATGCGGTGAGCGCTGCCGGGGACAATGCCGTCGTGACGCTGCTGCACGATTATACCGGAAGTGACAAGATCTATTCCGGCAGCCGCAGCGGCACGCTGGATCTTGCCGGCAGAACGTATACTTACACAGGCTCAGACGCGATTGTAGATGTCAATTATGAGAATGTCGGACTCACCATCCAGAACGGCACCCTGGAGGGGACAAGCCCTGAGGCAGATGGAGCTCGGGTGCTGTACAGCAACAGCTCCCTCACCCTGGAAGGTGTTACCGTCGGCGTTGAGGGAGAAGATATCTACGGCATCGTCACCAACGGCACCAATGTGAAGAACGCCATTGCACTGAAGAACAGCACCCTCAACGTGCCCAATGGGAACGGCATCTACTTCCCCAGCACCGGGACGGTGACCATCGAAAACTCCATCATCAACGCCAAGTATGTGGGTGTGCAGATGTGCGCCGGCAGTCTGGCAGTACGGGGAGCGCAGACGGCCATCACAGTAACAGGGCGGCATGAAAACAAAACTGGAGATGACGGCGTCATCGGCGACGGCGCTGCCATCTCGATTGTGGAGCGGGAGGGCTATCAGGACCTGGGCACCGTCACCATTGAGGACGGAACCTTCAAATCTGCAGAAAGTGTTGATGCGGTCAAGGCCTACGCCTTCAATAATGCAAATAAGACGGAAGAAGCATGGCCCACTGCCGGCGAGGTAGTTTCTGTCTCCGGCGGCACCTTCTCCGCTGAAGTGCCGGAGGCCTTATGCCAGGACGGCTATGTGGCGGTCAAGGATGAGAACGGCAGCTTTGTGGTGGGGAAAGATCCCGCCAAGACCTTTGTGGCGCAGATAGGCGACAGGGAGTTCACCACGATCCAGGGAGCCATTGATGCGGCCGGCTCCGGTGACACGGTTCGGATCAAACCCGGGACCTATGCCGACGATCTCACAATCAGCAAGAAGATCACGCTGCTTGGCAGCGGCGCGGACGAAGCCGGCACGATCCTGACGGGAACGGTCAGTGTTGCCGCGGATGGCGTCACACTGGATGGCATCTGGTTCCAGCAGACCTATTCTGAGCAGGACTCTAAGGACCAGGGGGCCTGCAAATTAAAAACCACGGAAACGGGAACAAATCTTACCATCCAAAACTGCATTGTTCAGCGGATGACCGGCACTGCAATTCCCTATGGCGCCATTGTTCATTACGGCGCCGCCGAAGGAACCCTGACTCTGAAAAACACGGAATTGATCGCCCCTGTTGCCGGGACCGCAGACGAAATCAACAGTGCGTCTCCTTCTGTGATCGGCGTTGCTGCTTGGGCGCAAACCGGCGAGAATATCGACGAAGCGTGGAAGCTGGTTGTAACAGACTGTACCATCCGTACCAACGGATTTGCGGTGTTTGACCGTTGGAACAACGCCACCTATACCAATACGACCTTCACCGGACTGGAAGGCGTGGAGGGACTCGATGACATCGAGGTCAAAACGTGCTATATGGCGCTCAATAATCCCCATGCAAATGATGTGACATACGATCATTGCACCTTCCGGAACATGCGCAGCTGGGGAATGCTGGTTGCAGGCGAAGAGCTCACGGTGACAGACTGCACCTTTGATGGAACAAACCAGTCCCGTGCGATCTCTGTGGCCTATGGTACAATTGACAAGTGTACGATTACGGGGAACACCTTTGATCTGAGCGGCAGCGGCAGCGGAATTATGTTCAGCGGCGCGGTGACCGAAACCTCCACAATCACAGTTGCGGACAACACATTCAAAAACTGCAGCCAGGAGGGCGGATACTGCGTCAATAATACCGGCGCTGTGGAAGGAGAGCAGGTTGCTCCGATCTCGGTCACAGGATCCACCTTTATCGACTGTGCGAACAAGTATCTGAACCAGGTAAATGTGGAGGAAGCCGCAGCCTCTGATACCGCTTACGTGGTGTCCGGAAACACGGAGACGTACTACGAGACGCTGGCAGAGGCGATCTCCTCCGCGCCCGTGGGTTCGGCCGTGTATCTGCTGAAGGACATCAGTGAAACGGTCTCCGTCTCCAAGAACATCTCTATTTACACAAACGGCCATGCTTTCAGTGCGGCGAATATCCAATGTGCCGCAAACTACTATGTGCGGCAGATCTCGGGAGGGTATGAGGTTTATTATTCTGCCCCATCTACCGGCTCCGGCGGCTCTGACAGCGATCCCAGTTACGCCCCCATCCTGAATGTCGGCAGCGGCGGCAGCGTAAAGGTGAATCCCCGGACTCCCGAGGAGGGCGACAAGGTGACCATCACCCCGGATCCCGACAGCGGTTATGGGGTGGACGAGGTCATCGTCACCGACCGGAATGGCCGGGAGATCGACGTCACCGCCAATCGGGACGGCACCTATACCTTTGAACAGCCCCGCGGCCGGGTGACCATCGAAGTCACCTTCGCCCGCACTGGGGAGAACGCCTTCTTTGCCGACGTACCGGAGACCTTCTGGGCCTACGATGAGATTGTCTGGGCCTATGACAACGGCTACGTCAACGGCACCACGGCTACGACGTTCAGCCCCAACGGCAGCATCACCCGCCAGCAGGTGTGGATGATCCTGGCGCGGCTCAGCGGAAAGTCTCCCGCCAACATGGCAGAGGCACGCACCTGGGCCATGGACAACGGCATCTCCGACGGTACCAACCCCGGTGCGGCGGTGACCCGGCAGCAGCTGGTGGCCCTGCTGTACCGCTTTGCGGAACTGCGGAATTATGCCAACGGCCAGCGGGCCGATCTGAGCGCCTATCCGGATGCCGGCAGCGTGGCGGGGTACGCAGTGGAACCCCTGCAGTGGTCCGTGGCCAACGGCATCGTGGGCGGCACCAGCGCAGGGACGCTGAACCCCGCTGGAACAGCCACCCGCGCCCAGTTCGCGGTGATCCTTTATCGCTTCTGGAATCAGGTGGCCTGAGACAAAGCAGAATAAGACAGCAGGGCGGAGAAATCCGCCCTGCTGCTTTTTTGAAAAAGAGAACCACCGGCAAAACCGATGGTTCCAAAAAGCTTTAGCCATGCCGAAAAAATATCCTCCTTTGGTAGAACAATGGAGGTCTGCCAACTGCTACAAGAACCAAAGGAGGAAATTGTGTGAGTACAAGGGGACAGAAATTATAGAGGAGAGGCGTACAAAGATCATGTTCACATATTGGAAGGTATCCCGCCCAAGTACAGCGTTTCACAGATTATGGGGTGTTGAAAGGGGAAAAATAGTCTGATGATCTATGAAAGCATGCGAACATGAGATAAATATGGAAACCGGCATTTCTGGCGTAGGGGATATGACGGCGCGAAGGCGGACCACATCTTCAACGGAACAGGGGATCAAGAATCGTACTGATGGAGAAGGGGCGCACCTATATATCGGATACCGGATATAGATTGCTGTTCAAAAGGGAGCAATGCGGATACTATCTCCCTATATACAGATGGTTCCAAAACCAGCCGGAACTGCTGCCCATATTCCGCCGGAGAGGGATGAGAGGCAGGGCCTGAACCATGCGGCAAGACCGGATCGGCCGATTGCCTTTTCCGGAAGGACTCTGTGCATCTTCTGCGGCCGGGGCAACAGACTAGGGATTGGGGGAAAGATCATGCTTGTTATGCAAACTCCATCTGCGTCTCAGACAGGAAACACAGATGGAGCTGTTTCATTCGGCGGCACTACTTTTTCAGATTCCCCGTTGCCGGGTTGTCGATCAACCTGCCCTCCTCTGTAAAACGGGAGCCGTGGCAGGGGCAATCCCACGTGTGCTCCTGCGGGTTCCATTTCAACGCGCAGCCGAGATGGGGACAACGCTTGGCGGAAGGGGTCAGGAGGTTGACCACGGCCTCGAAGCCATTGACCACCAATTGGGGGCGAAGGATCGTTCTGGAGGGGGAAAACACCTCGGCATAGGGGCTCTGCTTCCCTTGGACAAGATCGCACAGGACCATGGCCGACACCATGGCGGAGGTCATTCCCCACTTGTTGAAACCGGTGGCCACATACAGGTCGGATGTGCTGGCGGAATAGGGGCCGATATAGGGAACGCCGTCCAGAGACATGCAGTCCTGGGTAGCCCAGTGGGATGTCTCCGCGGCCTTGGGATAGTGCCGCTGGGCGAAATCCCGCAGTTCCTGCCAGGCCCCGCCCTGTTTTCCGGTGCGGTGGTCTCCGCCGCCTACCAGCAGCAAATTCTTGTAGTTGCGAAAGGACATACCCGTCTGGGCCTCGTCCACATACATGCCGTCTACATTCGGGGCGTTTTCCAGGGCAATCACATAGGAGCGGTGCTGATACAGTTTGGCAAAGAAGCTGCCGTGCTTATTCAAAAAGGGAAAGTGGGTGGCTACAATTATTTTGTTTGCCGTGACTTTTCCATAATCCGTAATTGCAGTTGTTCCGACCAGCTCCCGCACCGGCGTGTGCTCGCAGATGTGCAGGCTCTTTGAAATCGCGGCGATCCATTTCAGCGGATGAAACTGGGCCTGGTTTGGATATCGAACTGCTCCGGCCACAGGGAAGGGGAGGGGGAGGCGGTCTGTAAATTCCCCAGGAACCCCCAGTTTTTCCAGGGCATCCAGCTCCCGTTCGATTTTCCGGCGGTCATTCAGAGAGTACACATAGGCAGTCTTTTCTTCAAAGTCGCAGTCCATGCCGCGGCACAGCTCCCGGTACTTCTGAAGGGCCGCTTCATTGGCATCAAGGTACTGTTTGGCCTGGCCAGCTCCAAATTTACGGATCAGCTTGTCATAGATCAGGCCGTGCTGGGAGGTGATTTTGGCGGTGGTGTTTTTGGTGATCCCGCCGCCAATCGTCTCAGCTTCCAAGAGCAGATAGAGGACTCCGGCCTGGTGCAGCAGATATGCACATAAAACCCCCGCTATCCCCCCGCCGATAATCAATACATCGGTCTTTGCATCCTGCTCCAGATGACAAAACCCTGTATGTCCGGACGTCTGTTCCCACAATGACTCCATATACGATCCTCCAAATGCGTAATTTAGAAATAGTGTTCTCCAAATCACGGGAACAATATGTGGAGGTTCGACACGATGGATCTGGATGGAAGGGCGAGCCAACGGCTCCGATGTACACGCTCACCCTGTACCGACGGAAAGACTCCGCAGATTGAAAGCCGTCATTTGCGCTTCCGCCATCCGGAAATTCCAGATGCAAGGAACAGCACTCAGCCCCAGGCAGACACAGATCTGGACGGCGCATGGGAGATGCTTTTGAAAAATCCGGCCAAAACGCAGCGCAGCGGCGCAAAGGCGGCGTTGTCCTGGAGCCTCATAAAAATTCCTTCCCGAAAAATAGTCTTGTGTTTGTGCTGCCGGTCAGCTTTGCTGTGCTTCCTGCTGCTTGCGGATATGAAAGCGGAGGCAGTCCAGACGCTCCAGCTGCGGCCTGATATACTGAATCGAAAGATGGAAAGCTGTCCCGACACAATCCGCCTCCGCAGCTGTCAATTCTTTGATAACTCTGGCCGGAAGCCCGGGCAATTCCTCTCTGGAGATACAGTGGCTCTATAAAGAGCTGCTGGAAAAGGAGGACGTTCAAAGCAAAGAGAACCGCTGTAAAGCAAAAAGACTTGTATGCAAAACAGTGCGGAATCTTCGCCAAATGCCGTCCCCCGCCATGGAAGTAGAGGCGGAACAGTCGCTCATCCGAACAACCCCGGCCAAGAGCTGCGCACACTGCGAAAGGCGGAGCGCAGGAGGTGAAGGACCTGACACCGGATCAGCTGACAGCGTTTTTTCAGAAGGCCGGGAAAAGCGGCGTGTATGAACGCTGCTACATGGACCTGGACAACCGGCCTGCGGCGGGGGGAGCTGTTGGGATTAAAATGGACAGGCATTGACTTCCAGAGAAAAACGCTCCGTATCCAGCGGCGTATCGCCCGGCAGAACGGGGGAAACGTGAAAACAGTCTCCGGAATGATGGGCCATTACAGCGCCGGATTCACGCTGGACACCTACGCCCACGTCACCAAAGACACCCAGATCCAGGCGGTAAACACGGTCAGCGGCATCCTGACAGCAGCGAGGAACTGATAGTAATGGTAGAAGTAGCCTGAAATTTCACCGGCCTGTGGCGTGATATGGGCAGAGACGAAGCGGGGGAAGGACCGGAGAAAAACAGAGAAGCCTGTGTTCTTAGAGAACACAGGCTTCTTGCTGGTACGCCCTGAGGGATTCGAACCCCCGGCCTTCTGGTCCGTAGCCAGACGCTCTATCCAGCTG
>ENA-ORUF01000213-ORUF01000213.1-human-gut-metagenome-genome-assembly--contig:-NODE-213-length-90265-cov-3.563984_pt1 | contig 90265 bp, 97 predicted proteins | sample MGYA00242077_ERZ509203 | MGnify/ENA primary metagenome ERZ509203 (study PRJEB26280, sample SAMEA2338834) | human gut metagenome | biome: human gut; feature: human-associated habitat; material: faeces... | reverse complement strand
GTTATACTTTTTTTGGGGGGGGATAGAAAAAAATAATCAATAATATTCATATGATATTAAAATAGGTGTTTTCATATGAGCAGACAGGAAAGAGAAGCTACTCAGACATGGCAAGGACATTTTTTTTGACATCGGGCTAAGTCTGGACTAGGATCAATTGAAAAAGAGGTGGCTTATGTCACAGAATATTATTCCCATGCATCAGGCAAAAAGTTCCCTGTCCAGGCTGGTAAAACGTGCCGCCGCTGGTGAAGTCATTTTTATTGGCAGCTATGGGCGTGCGGAAGCCGCTCTTACTCCGGTAACCAGTGCCATGCCGAGAAAACGTCTTGGTATTCTGGAAGGAAAGCTGACGATTCCTGATGATTTTGACGCGCCCCTGCCACCCGATATCCTTGCCGCATTTGAGGGGAACTGACATGCGGCTGTTGCTGGATACCAATGCGTTGCTCTGGGCGCTGACCAACTCCCCGCGCATCGAACCTGTGAGGGATTTGCTGCTTGCGGAAGAGAATGATATCTTCGTCAGTACTGTGTCGTGGTGGGAAATCGCCATAAAGACACGGATAGGTAAGCTGGATGCCCAGTTGCCAGTTCTTCGTTCGGCTGCTGAAGAAAGCGGTTTTCTGGAACTCCCGCTTCTCGGTTCGCATGCCGAAATGCTGGCGGGACTTCCGAGATATCACAACGATCCCTTTGACCACATGCTGATAGCGCAGGCCATGTCCGAGCCTATGCGGCTGATCAGCGGGGACGGAGTGTTGCCCCGGTATACCCCGCTGGTGATATCCATCTAAAAAGCACCGTGAAGGCGTCCCGGCCAATTTCCATTGGCCGGGATTTTTATTTACCTATCAAGCTGTTCTCGAACGCGTTCGGCGGCATAGCGTCCTGCATTGTTCAGCATCCTGACCCATGCATTCCTGCTGGGAGACCACTTGAAGCCGTGCCTTTTGAGCAGGGAACGGACATCTGCCTCCGGTTTGTCGGGGAAGATGAACATCACCCTGTTTTCCTCCACATCCTCACGATATGTATAGCCGTTGCCTTCCTGTTCGCGGGTGACGTTCCGTTCTGCCGCGCGTTCCAGTTCCCGGATACGCTGTTCGACGCGTCGGATGTTGGCATTGCTGTTCTGGAGGGAAAAGGATGCGAATCCGATGCGTCCACAGAAGTCCGGCTTGAGCAGCTCCTCTGCCTGGGACTGAGTCAGGCCCAGTTCGAGCAGGGCGGGAATCTGCCTGTCCGGTGTCTTACCTTTGCGGATGGCTGCATTGGCCGCTTTCATGAGTGCGTGGCTGCGTTTCATCGATTCCAGCTTTTCCTTCAGCTTGACCAGAGCGTCCGGATCATCGCTGGAAATGCCGCCTGTGCCGACAGCCGCGGCTTTTTGTTCGTAATATTCTGATTTGTCAAGGCATTCAAATGACTTTCCAAAAGTGTTGTGAATACGCTCCCGATAGCGGCGATCCCTCTTCTCGGAATGGTGCCCGACGAGTATGGGTTGGCCGAAGGGGATGGCTTCCGCCATTTTATGGGCTTGATCATGCAGGCGTTCAGCCTCCTCTTTGAGCTGTTCAGCCTTTTTCTTATAGCGTTTCCGCCTTGCTTCCTGTTTTTCTTCATATTCGTTCATAACAGTGTTCCTTTTGGGGGCTGCGTTCATAAGAGGAAGGCCCCCGTTTTGTACAGAGGGCCTTCGTACATATTGGTCATGAGGGATTGGCTGACGGTATTGCTTCTTCCGTTCCGTTTCCGACCTCTTCAAGCTTGTTCATGAGTTCCGTGGTTGCATAGGCCATGGTATCCACCTGAACATCGGGGAGGAGATGTTCCAGTACTTCTTTCTTGATGGCCGCATATCTGCCCGTGTACACCGGGCGTTCCGAGGTTCCCGTATTCTCGACCAGAAAACGGTATCCCTCTTCAAGCATCCTCTGGTGGTTGGGGCAGAACGAGTATCCGGTCACCGTGTACTTGCCGAAGCAGTTACGCAGGTATTTGTTGAGCAGAAGGCAGCCTGTTTCAAAACGTTCGAGGCAGACGGGACATTGATGCTGTTCGAGAGTGACAAAGGATTTATCCGGCATGGCATTCTCCTGCAGGCGAGAGCGTAAGGAAAAATGAAGCTGTCTCCATATACGTCATGAGCTCCATGCGAGCCTCCATCGTTCGGGCCGGGGCTGCGAGAGTATGAAGTCAATGGTCTCCTGCACGATTTCCAACGCCTGCTTGTACCATAAGAGTCCTGTGTCGGTTTTGGACGTTTTGTAGATGAGCCAGTCTCCGACGACAGCGACGACCTTGATACCTTTCAGAAAAAACGAACCTTTTGAGTTGCAATAGCTGTCGAATGTACTGGGCTTGGGTGAGATTGAAAACTCTTCCTGGACAATCCGCAGCGCGTCGGCCGCGGAAATATTCTTCTGGTTGTCTTCCCAGAGCTGGTACTTGGGCATGTAGTGATACTTTCCGCACAGGGGAGAGATGTTGCCGATCAGTTCTTCGATCCGTTGTTTTGCATTCTGCCAATCAACTTCAATGTAGTAGTCGTTTCCTGCCTGGAACACGTCGTAAAGATTCGGCAAGGCGAGCTCGTCGAGAACATGGTTGATGCCGCTGCTGTTGTAGGAACTGCGCATGTATCCGATTTTGAAGAGATGATCGGGATAGAGTCTGGACGGCATTTCCATAAAGAAACTAATATGTTCATCGAAAGATGTGGAGTCCACAGGAACAGGGAGGCCGACTTCTTCCGCTTTTTCCCGAGTCCTCCTGGCGGCCCATGTGCCGTATTCGGGGGACATGGGCGCGATGTCTTCCGGCCTGTTGGCCCATAGCCACTCAATAAGTTCTGAATTGATGCGGCATATGCGCAGGCTTTCCTCCCAGTTTTCGGAGTAGGCAAGGCTGATGTCCAATCCCATGACAATCCTCCATGAGCGCACGGGGCGCATTTGTCCGTCCATAAAAGAAAACGCCCCGGAAAGGGGCGTTTTTACAGGAATGGCGGTTTGGTTGGCTATTTGAGGGAAGAATCGTCTTCCGTATTTTCGTCCGGTTCTTCCCGGATAAAGGAGAGCAGCGCATGCCAGCCCTCTTTCAAGCTGCGGCGGGCTGTCCATGCGGCAAGAAAGACGAAGATGGTGACGGCAACGGCGGCAACAGTGCCGTTAATGGTGTTTCGCGAGATAAGTTCGGGAACGGCCCCAAAAAGAAGGGCAAGGCCAACGAGTACGAATATCACGAGCTTGAGGACGCAGAAGGTCCGCCAGCTTCTGGCTGTTTTGCCGCTGCCGGAGATGCCGGATTTTTTCATTTCGTTCATGGAAACCTCCTATGGGATGGAATGATGGTGTGTACATGAACATTGCGTCCGGCGGGCGTAAATGATCAGCAGTCTTGACTGATGAAGGATACGAGGCTGTCGAGCAGGGTTATTGCCTGGCCCGGATTGAAAGCCGTAATGAACTTGGCGATATTTTCGCTGCCGCAATCGCAGATGGTTTTTCCGGTACTGTAGGAACGAACAAGAGTACCGTCACAGAACCAGCCGTGGGTGTCGTTGCCTTCAACTACTTGAATGGCCCGGTTCCGCAGGTAGGCGATTTCCGAAGGGTAGATGAGCTGTGTATCGGGCATGGATGCTCCTTTACGGGATGCGGATGAAAAGGAAGCAGCCAGCCCCCGCGGCAGGGCGGAGCCAGGCTGCTTCCAGGCAGGGAACACGCTGGGAATAGTGCCTTTATTCCACAGCAGGATAGAGACGGAGTGTGCGGCTGACGTATACGGGCGGCACATCCGGCTGTCTGAGCATTTCATTAGGGTTGTTTTCATCCTCCATGAGAGGAATACCGATGAGCCGGCCTTCCGAATTGCAGTCCAGCTCATAAACGGGACTGCCAGGCCTGGAATCAAACCGGAACCATATGCCGGGCAACAACTCCTGTGCCGGGACGGAGAGGTCTTCCTCTTCTGGAAGGCTATCCGTCGGGGGAAGGGACTCGTGATGGGTATGGACAGCGATTTGGCAGTCACCTGTGAGATGCAGCAATGTGCGAAGCTGAGTGTTTTCCGCCTCGGTGTATTCTTCAAGCCTGGACATGTCTTCGGGGAGATGAAAACGCTGTCCATGCAGGGAAAAGCTGAGGCCGGCCTTTGCCGCTGAATAGACGGATCGCATGGGCTCTTCGACGGCACTGGCGCGGAGATCCGCATCCAGAGAGTGTTCCTCATCCAGAGGAATAGTGAACAGAATGGCAATGCAGTCTTCCGCAACGTCCATATTTCTGCTGAAATACAGAAGTTCGCGATTAAAGCAGAGGTTTTCGCTGTCCAGAAGCGGAGATGGGGATCTGGGATCGATAAGGCGCAGAAGCCGTCTGCCCTCACCGCGTTCGGTAAGGACAAGTCCGGTAAGCAGACTCTGCGTTTTGCCCATCTGGTTGGAGAGCCACTCAAAGACTTTTGCTCTGCCGACGATGAGTTTTTTGATTTTTTCGGGGTTAAGATAGAATTCAGCACACAGAAGATGCCGCAGGTTTTGTTCCGCCAGAAGTTGTTCCTCATATAGGCTGTGGCGCTTCTGCAGGAGGCGGAGTTCCCTGCGGGTAGGCTGGATGGCTTCCCAGTCTCTGGAACTGTGGGTGCAGGTCCAGTGCATGGGGAGTTCCGTATCGCCGCTGTCGAAAAAGGCGGCGAGGTTTTCATTTACGGAGGCCTTGCCGCCGGTGAACCACCAGTGCAGGAATGCTCCGGTATAAGAAGCGACACTTGCCCCCGTATAGACAATGGCGCGTTCGGTGCAGCTTTCCTGTACGGCTTCCTCAGGAGGAAAAACCGCTTCGCTGCAGTACTGCGCCAGCATGCTTTGCCGTGGGACTCTGCGCATGATGCGCAGGGGGATGGCATAGCAGGTCCAGTCTCCCAGAGACATCCGGTAGTCGAGCAGGAGGTCGGGATATGAGGTGCCCGTTGCGTATTCCTGGGGCGCATCATGTCTGAATGCCGAGGCCAGGCCTGTGATGAAGCCGTTGCGGAACTCGGCGCTGTCCGTGCATGTGATGAGGATGTCCGGGGTATAGCCGAGGGCTTCGCGGATGTCTCCAAGAGAATGTACCCGTCGATTGTATGCTGCGATTTCGACTCCCCGGGCTGCGATGCCGGCGCGTCGTACCGCTTCCACTTTGGGCAGGCCGATGTCACACAGATTGTGGGCCTGTGGGCCGATATTTTCGATACTCACGACGTCGTCGTCGAAGATGCTGATGTTCCTGAAGCCCATACCCAGCAATATGCGCCATTGCCAGTTGCCCAGCCCTCCGGCGCCGACGATGGCTACGGAAACGCTGCGGATGCGGGACAGGGGCAGGGAGGAGGAAAAGCGGATATCCGCGTCGTCGAGGTTGAGATCGCTGCGGTGTCCGAGGTCTGCCAGATGGTTTTCAAGTTTGCCGATCCAGTCGGTATAGAGAGTGTCGAAGTCTTCTGCTACGGGCAGGGGCGTTCCTCCGGCCTCGTTTTCCAGACTTTGGGGATGCTGGTTAGCTTCGCTGAAAATGCTCATGGAATCTCCTATGATCCGGCACGGCATTTCCCGCCGTGCCGGGTTGATATTGGGGACTCAGCCCTTCACGGCTGCGGAAACTTCAACGCGGGTATCCCGGAAGAATTTCGTTTCTTCCAGTGCCACCGTCTTTGCTCCGAACAGAAACAGGTCAAACGCGCCGGGAATAAGGACATCAACAGGGAGTTCGCTTCCGAAAACGGTCATGTATCGGAGACCGTTTTCCATAATGGCCAGAGTAGGTTCGGGCAGATTGAAGCCGAGATGGTAAAGGATGTCGAGAGGGTCATCTCCCACATTAAGCAGGATTTCATCGTACTGTTCGGTGGCGGTGCAGGTTGCGAACAAGGCAAGCAGGTACAGGATGGTCCCGTCACATGGATTTTCCGCGCTGGAAAGTCCGATGAGGCGGAATACCGCCACGGCAAGGGGCCCGGCCGTATCCAGGTTGAGATGTGTTCTTTCCGGATCGAGCCGCAGGGCACGGCTGATGTCCTCCCATACCTCTATGCACCATTTGAACTCTTCCCGCGAGGGCTTGGTGAGTCCATGGGCAACTCCCCGGTTTTTCAGCCAGTCGGCCGCGGCGAAGGCTGTCTGAACAATGGCGGCGGGAGAGGGAGCAAGGGAGGACAGGCAGTCTTCCTCCTCCGGAAATAGGGAGGGTTCAGTCGTGCATTCTCTTCTGTCCGTTGCAGTATTTTTTCCCTTCGGATCCCCGTCATACAGCCATTTCCAGTCCCCATCCTCGTGACGATAAGTTGTTTTCAGGGGAGTAGCATCGAAGCTGCGGGATGCTGCAAAGGCCCCCCGCACATTGTTTATGAGGATATCGTTGAGCTGGGCACGGCGTTCCTGACTCAAGGCTGCATTGTACACCTGGCTGCTCGTGGTGATCAGCAGAGCTGCTGAAGTACGGGTGAACAGGGGGTAGTAAGTCACGAAATCCGCTTTCACTTCTCCGGCGGCATTGACCACAATGTAGAAACGGTAGTCATCCTGGTACCCCATTTCCTCACGTGATTCCTGCTGGGTGATGTCCGTCGAACTCCAGAAAACCCCGTGGGGTCCATGCGAGTGAAGGTGACAAAGGTAACGGTGCAAGCCGTGTTCCTTGTAGTATTCATTACTGGAAAGCATTTCCGTATACAGCAGGTAGTCGTCGACATTGATGCTGACTTCTCCGGAAGACGCCTTCTGCCCAGGGATGAAAAGGTCAAAGGCTAACCACTTGGGTTTGACGCTGTGGGCCCTTTTGAGCGTGAGCATGACGGCCAACTCCTGACGAGCCAGTTTGTCCACGCAATAACGGATTTCTTTCCAGACTGTCCCGCTGATAAGCAGCGTGGGAATCTTTTCGGATTTCAGCGCGTCCTCAAGGCTGGCTTTTTCGGGCAGCAGAAGAGGATGGATCATTTCATAGGAAGAAAGGCGCTCGATATCAAAGTCATCAAGACGAAACGCAGGAGGCGCAAAAGTAAATTCCGTGGAGTTCGACTTGCCCGAAGCAGACAGGGAACGTTCGGGAAGAGCCGGAACATTTGTTTCCTGCACTTGTTTTTCGGTACCGGCGGCAGGTTTCTTTTTCATAATACTCCTCCAGTTTAATGGGCTATGATGGTTTGTTTCATGAGATCCCCCGGTATCCAGCGAAACTCCACCTGGTTCATGGGGATGAGATTGTGGATGCTTCTGTAGATATTCAGAAGCTGGTGCGCTCTGGTGCGGTACAGTCCCGTCACTTGGGCGATGATGAGCTCCGAATCCATGCAGATGCGGATTTTGCGTTTGTATGGAGCGAGAGTCCCATGTCGATGCAGCCAGGACGCAGCCATGAGCAGAGCTGATGCCTCTGCCAGGTTGTTGGTAGGTTGTCGGCCAACAGGTGGGGTGACGTGCGCCCGTTCGATATGGACAAGGGGTTTGCAGGCATCCCTGATTGCGAGATGCTCAAGACTTGTTTCCGGCAGGCAGGGAACGGAATAAACGGCATAGCTGGCCTGAGCATCAGCCTCGCCATACACGCCGTTGCAACGGCAGGCGCCGTCTGCGTAGACAAGCAGCGCGCGCATCAGAGCGCCTCCGCGTATTTTTCGTCGGAGCGGCGTAGGTTCATGTTTTGTTCACGGCAGACGAGTGCCTGACTGATCTCAGGGTGGAGTTCTATGCCGTTTATACCGTCAAGCTGAGACATGTAGCGAGAGTCGAGGGAGCCAAGGCAGACGCTAGTTGAGATCAGTGCTCTGTCTCTTCCATAGACCAGGCATTCGGCCAGTGAAGTCAGCGAGTCATTGAGTACCAGATTTGAGGGCAGGGCTCCTTCGCAGTTTCCACACTGCTCACGCAGGCAGTCCCATACGCCGTTCATGTACGCCGATGTCCTGATATATTCGTTCAGACTGTCGACCGGGGTGACAGTGTTTTTCCCTGAGGAGTGGCGTTTCATGATGGTTCTGGCAATGGCATGCGCAAATCCGATGTCCGCAGTTATGGCATTGCCGAGGCAGGAGAGAAGCATTCGGGAAGGAGCATAGCTTTTTACATACAGGCAGTTCCTGAACCACAGGGCATAGAGCAGGCGCTGCAGTGTGAAGGCGTGCCAGATGACGAGGGCCGGCTGGGTTCTCCAGCTGAGCTGCTGGGGAGAAGACGTCATGATCAGAGGGCCGCAGAACGCACACAGCGGCGCGGCTACGCAGGCAATGGTGAACTCCAGGCTGGGAACCGTATCGGAGGAAAGTACCGCCGATTCATCGTCAGCCGTCTCTAGGCAGAGACATGGGTCGGCCCTTTTGCCGAAGCATCGTTTAAGATTTTCCCTCAGCCATACGCCGATGCTGTTCATTATGGCTTCGTAGAACAGCTCGTTGTCGTGCGTCTTTTTAATAATGAGCACAATCTGGCTCAGTGCCGTACACAGACCGGGGATGAGCCGGAAATCGCAGCGGGAGGGAACGCTCCATGCCGTGTTGCCCGCTGCGGGGTTGTTGAACTCCACCAGACCTGTACCGTAACAGTCGCCGACATGGACATGGGATACCCAGAGCATCCAGCGATCCAGACAGTCGACGAGCTGGGAAGCTTTCATGCCGTTGCGGCGGATTTCATGGATGAAATGATTGTTGCCTGTGCAGACGGTGTCGAAAGACCGCCGGGCAGGTACAGGCAGATTGGCGTGCGGGTGCCCGTAAAGGGTTGCTGCTGTAAGCCCGTATATCCGACGCAGTTCGGTATCAATGTCAGGCTGGGCGGCAATGCCGTTCGGCTGGATTGTTGTTGAGCTGCTGTCCACATGCAGGGTGAAGGAAAATAGGGGGATAGTGAGATAGAAGCGGCCGGAATTGGGGCCGTCCTGATTGGTGAGGTGGAAAGCGAGGGAGAGAGGACCGGATGAGATGCACAAGACTTCCTGGCGCAGTTTTTCCGTGTTGAATTCCATGTTCGACCATGTTCTCAGCAGGCCGTTCAACTGGCTTTCGCTCAGAGGCTGTTCTCCCGTCGCGTTTTTTTGCGCGTACAGGCGCTGCAATTCGCGCTGAAGTTCTTCTATCTTCTTGTAAATGTCCGCCTGATTGGGGAGGGCATATGCCTCCACCATCAAGCGGTTAAGGCCCTCAAGCAGGAAACTGTCGTCCATGTTGGAGACTCCTTGTTTTTAGAATACCAGAAATTCATGAAAGGCCATATCGGGGCTTTTGAGGTTCTTGAGTCGCTGCTCTCCGCTTTCCGCATCAGCTGGTTCATGCCCAGAAATGTAGAAATCGAGATTGGTGACGCCGGTGTAGATGCAGGAAGGGAATGCCTGCTGGAATGCCTTGCCGAAAAGCTGGCCTGAGGGGTCGACAAGATCCTGGAGCGTATGGTGCAGCACGGCAAGACGGCCTGGGCGTTTGAGCCCATAGCGCCTGACGAGAGCATTCTGCGCTTCGTTCGTGGCGGGAACCAGGGCGACGGGCAGGCCATACATGTTGCGTCCCGGCAGGACGGGAATCTGGAGAGTTGCGGTACCGGAGTACGTTTCGGCACAGAGGATGACGGTCGGGATACCGGGAATGGGTGTGCTGGCCTTAATGCGTTTCATACCAGGAACGTCCGGCCACGCTACGTTTTGGGATTCTCCACTGGAATCCATGTCTACCAGATGGGAATTGTGCTTTTGCTGTGCCGGAGCCCCGTAGAGGACATGACGCTGGGTTCCCATGCAGGCCAGAAGCTTCACCAGGCCTTCCAGCCCCAGAGCATAGCTCCATATTCCGGGGGTTGAACATGTTTGAACCAGTGGAGCGTTGACTGGAGTGAAACCAAGGTAGACGGGATAATCGGTTGGCGGAAGCGCCGGATGACTGAGTTGTTTCAGAAGGGTGAGGCAAGGGGGATGGGCAGACTGCAAGTAATCCCACAAAGTCGGTAAAAACGATGTGTTATAAATTCGCAGTCGGCGGAGAAAGCGTTTCTGAGCCAGAATATGACGTTTGCCGACTTCCATTCTGGGCAGGCTATCAGTGAAACTAGCCGGTCGTACGACCATGGCCGCAGCAAGCAACAGACTGTCGGTCTTTTTTATGGGATATGGGAAACCGGGGGTGTAGGTCGGAGTATCCTCTGTCATTTCTCCACGGGATGAGAGCTCAGGAAGCAGCCACGCAAGCGTGTTCAGGTACGCCGTGCCGCGCTCCATGGTGTAGCGCCATGCCCTTTCTTTATTTTCTTCCCGAAATGGAGTGGGAAAAGTCAAAAGACTTCCTGTGTCGTCAGGAAGATACTCTCTGGACGGAGAATTCAGAACGCAAAGGCTGAGCGGACGCATCCGAAACGGTGCCGCGCCATCGGCGTACAGAAGGGATTCTTCAACCGAGAGAGCGGCTATGGCTCTTTGAGCGGGCAGAGAGACGTAATCCTCAAAGGACATAAGGATGCGGCTGAACTGGGAAAGCAGCTCATAGCGGCTGGAGCGCTCAATATTTTGGGGCAGGATGGTGTGAATGTTCCGGATAAATTCGGCGAGACTCAGGATGTCCTCAAGACTGGTGGAAGCCGTGTCTACTTCCGTGGAAATTGTTTCCGGCTGTTCCGGAGGCAGGTTGAATTGCGGCATGTCGTTTCCCCGGTTGCGGAATGTTTCTTCCGCGCTGGCGAGACCGGGCATGAAAGTGAGTATTTTTTCGAACTGGTTGGGGGGAATAAGTGTGGGCGACGTGTTGCAGGCGCTGAGTATGGAAGCTTGCATGGCGCTATTCCTTGGCTCTGGTTCTAAAAGAAAGAGTTCGGTTTTGAGGAAAGCCGGGAGAAAGAAGAAGACCGCCTGCGGAAAAACAGGCGGTCTTCGGGGGAGCGTAAGACTTCGGCGGTCGAGCGCGCCGAAGGCCTACGCCGCCGCGAGGCGGGCAGTGCCGGAAGTATAGTTCTTCGGGCGCAGAGTGATGGACATACCGTGGCGGAGAACGAAATTGTCGATATCGGTGGAGCGGACCTGGTTCCCGTCGACCAGTACGCTCACCTTGCTAAGGTTGCTGATGGCGACTTCTTCGCTGAGGAAGTCGCCCAGGGACATGCCGTCCTGCACGCGGTAGGACATGGGGGAAGAGGAGCTCAGATTGCGGAAGGTGACTTCGATAGACATGGTGTCTCCTTTGCCGGACATGTGTCGGCTTTTGATTGTTTTGCTACAGATAGAGCTGTAGATTCACATGCTTATACCAGAAAATCAGTATTTTTTTGGGATAAATCAGGTTTTTCAGGCTTCAAAGGGCATTTTTCTGCAAAAAATGGCATAAAAAGGGCAAAATAAAACTTTTTTCAGTAACTTAGTAAATTTTTTAGAAAAATTGTCAGGAAAACGACTTGGTGCCGGTCTTTATCATGTTCACGGGGAGCGAATATGAGATATGTGGGAATATTTTGGCGGCAAAACGGCTTTAATATGAAGGAATAAGGAGAAATGTGGGAAAAATGGAGCTTAATTTCATCAAAATGGTGGAGGAAGGCCGTCAAACAGCTTTTGAAGGCGTTTGAGGAGTACAAAATGAAGAAATGCCGAAATTGACCGCAGACTGGGGAAAAACAGGGGAAAAATGGCTTCTGAAGGGGTGTTTTCAGGGCATTGAAAGACCCCATTTGTGGGAAAAGAGTTTTCAGGGCCTTCAAAATGTGAAAAATTATCGAGAAAAGGCGGAAAAAACAGCTGAAATTCCCAAATATTATGCCCTGTTTGCATTAATGTGGGAAAAGTATGAAAAAAATCATGAAAAATCAGTGTGTTCCATTTTTATACATTTCAGCGTCAGGAGAGCACCTGTTCACGGAAAAACGTATGAGCGCCAAGAGCCGGAGAGGAGAACGCACTTCTTTAAAATTTCTTTTTCTTCTTGAATGAGAGTTTATAGATTTATTTATAGATATGCCTATGACTGAAATTCCGGTTTACCTGTTCGGAAGAGGGTAGAAAGCATCTTCCCCCCATAGGGGCGTTTCGGAGCGCTGAAAGGGGGAAAATGGAACAATCTGGATTTATTCAGTTATTTTTCAGACGTTCCCACAATGGAAAAAATCCGTGGAAAACTGGATGGTTACTCTGTGCAGGATGGGCGGGCCATTCCCACAGAGCGGAAGTCTGGAAAACTCTTTCCCACAATAAAGGAGAAGGGCATAGTCCCATCCCGGCGTTAGGAGAAAGCCCGCTTCGGTTCATGTTTGACCGGAGCGGGCGAAAGATGTTGAGGAGAGTTGTTTTCAGGGATTATTTTTTCTTGTCGGGCGAATGCCGTACTTTCTAAGCTTGGCGTAGAGCGTTGTCTGTTTCATATTCAGAAGTGCTGCAGCCCCTTTATCGCCAAGTACGTGGCCTTGGGTTTGTTCCATAACATAGCGCAGATAATGTTCTTCCAGTTTGTCCACTGTAGGCAGGGATGCAAAAATGTCGTTGACAGGGTTATCTGTGTTTTGAGTTTGTTGCTTCCGTGTTGTCGGGAAATCGAAATGCATAACACCACCTTGCTCGCAAAGGATGACCGCCCGTTCGAGTACGTTTTTAAGTTCCCGGATATTTCCGGGCCAATCGTATTCATAAAGGAGGCGCTGCTGCGCTTCGGTTAGTGGATGGGGAGTTTTGCCGTAGCGGCGACTGAAATAGTCTATAAAGGCTGCGGCAAGCGGCATGATATCCTGCCGGCGTTCGCGCAGGGCGGGAATTTTCAATGGAACGACTGAAATTCGGTACAGCAGGTCTTCCCGAAAACGGCCCTCCCTGACCTCTTGCCACAAGTCTCGATTCGTTGCGGCGACCAAACGGAAATGCGAGTAAATTTCCTGTGTTCCGCCGACGCGCATAAAACGGCGTTCCTGCAATACCCGCAACAATTTGGTTTGAATCAGGGGCGATATTTCACCAATCTCATCAATGAAGAGGGTTCCTTGATCAGCCAGTTCGAAGAGCCCGATTTTCTGTTTCGCCGCACCGGTAAACGCGCCGCGTTCGTAACCGAAGAATTCGCTCTCAAATAATGTTTCCGGCATGCTGGCGGGGTGTACGGCAATGAATGGGCCGGGGCATTCGCTGAGCTGATGCACCTGCCGAGCCATAACTTCTTTGCCTACGCCGGTTTCCCCCCAGAGTAGGATAGGGATGTCCGTGGCGCTGACGCGACGGGCCCCCTGCATGATGTCGTTCAGTCCGTCCCCGATTATAAGGCGCATCTCATTGTCTTCCTGTGATGAGACGATAGTCTTGAACCGGGCACACTGATTGCTGATTTCTTTGTCCCTGACCGATTCGATTCTCAGACAGGAACGCAACTCAGCGGCGAAGAGCCTTGCAATATCCTGTATCTCGAAATGGGTCAGTTTTCTGAACAGTCCTTCCGTAAAAGTGTTATTCAGATAGATAACCCAAGGGTAGGCTCTGCCGATGTCTAATAACAGGCACAGACCGAACTGTTGGTGAATACATGACGAACAGTATCTCTCCCGGACCATTTCCCGTATCCACTGCAGGCAATGGCTCATCTGTTCGCTGCCCAACTCAATTGATGTTAGGTTTACGGATCGCTCGTGGCGGATTTCACCTTTGTCGTCGGAGCTGAACAGCGCTGCCCGTTCCGCCCTAAGTTCGGTCAGTGCGATTTTCACCAATGCGTAATACATGTCGCCGAGCTGTTCCTGCACGGGAAAGTCATGGAAGGACTTATGGCAGTGGGCGATGATTTCCCTCCCCAACTGTGGGCTGTTGCTTTGAAAATGGGCTTTGAGGAGCTGGCTTCGCGATACATGGGCGACGATATCTTTGGATGCGTTCAGACATAATACGCTGGCTAGGCGATAGCCGACGGATACGTCCAGTTTTTGCCCCGTGGCCTTGAACAGTTCATTGCGAAGCCTTTCAGCCTGATCATGCTGCCCAGCCAAATCGAAGGTATTGGCAAATTCATATTCCGTAAGGGCAATCTCCCTTGTATCAGCGGAAAAAATCAATGATTTCAAGCTCTGATACAGCAAATCAAGAACCGTGTCCGGGGGGGCGCCCTGATCTCGTTTCCGTAATGCCTGAATGCGCAGCGCAGCGCCCTTGAGGTGGGTGCTGGCGCTGTGGATCAGCGTTTTTGTGAGTTTGTCGAGCTCATGCCCAGAAACCGGCGGATAGCCCTCCTGTTCGAAGACATACAGCATATCGAGGATGAGGGGATCATAAAAAGGTGATACTTCAAGTCCCATTGCAGCGGCTTGCCCGATTTCCCGATTAAAGAGGTGGTAGGAAGATTTGATGTTTCCTTCCAGATAATGGTGAAGAGCAAGCAGGCGGACACATAAGGAATTGAGTACGTAGTTGGAAGAATACTGTGAAGACAGAAGGAGTCGATTGATGCCTTCAAGCGCTTTTTCGGTATCCCGTTTACGCAATAACAGGAAACAGTGTTGTGCCAGATAGAATAGAGATACGGTGGTATCCCCTGATAGGGCTGTTGTTTTCTGGGCCGATTCGCTGATGCCCATCGCAAAGTGGTACAGCTTAAGATAGGTCGCAGCAAACAGGGTGTTGAGCGCCATTCCCTCGAACAGCCTTCTGTACCACCAGTGTGGTCGCTCAAGGCAGAGGCGGTAGCACTCAATGGTCTTTTGAAATTCGCCACGTATAAAGGAGAACGCTCCCACCAGAGCGGGTATGAGCTTGCTGAGGGCCGGTTCATTAATATTCTGCACACGCTCCAGTTCCTGGGCGATATTCCCGATAGCATCCTCTTGGGGATAACCGAGGAAAAGCTTCATGTAGAGCTGCTGAATATTGATGAATGGCTTGATCTGCTCGTTGCCGCTTGCTTCAGTGATGGCTTCAGCCAGTGGAGAAAGGGATAGAGAAAAACGGATTAGGCGTTGTGAAAACAGGGAGAGGCTTTGTACTACCAGCACGAGATTGATGTATTTCCAGCTCTCAGGGCCAGAGTCGTCCTTGTGCCGCATTCCCCAATCCAAGAGGAACTGTATCGCCAGTTCCACATACAGCCCCATGCCGGGAGTCCATGCGTTATAGGAAGCGTCAAGGCCTTTAAGGACATACTCGCATTCATCAAGGCTGCACCCTTCGTGCAGGTACCCCATATAGCGCGTGATGTCATCTTGAGGGACGGAGCGGCGTACAAGGAGGGACAAATCCTCAGCTTCGCGTGGCGGCAAGGGATCAGCTTCCCACAAAACTTCTTGAGAGTGAGCGGAAATGGACTGGCGCACTTTTCCCGTCTGCCGCAGAGGTTCCAGTACATTTCGTATGGCGGACTGAGGTGTTCCGGCTAATATCGCTAGATCCTGTTCGGAACGGGGGCGACGCGAAATATCCAGCGCCAGCAGGAGAAAAGCCTGTTGTTTAGTGGGGGAAAACATGTGTGTCCTCCAATGGATTATCACGGCGGGTTATATCAGTGTTTTCATTTTTTTGCATTATTTCAAAAATCGACATAACATTTTTTCATTTTTTTGAAATAAGAAAACTGTAACATATAGGGTTTTATTTTATTAACTTAATAATAACAGTGTAGTAGAGAAAAAATAACGGTTTGGCATCAATATTGATCATTATATCACAAAGAGTGCGCACTCTGAAAAACCGATCGAGGAAATGGGCATCCTAATATGATGCAGACTTTTGTTATGCATTCTAAAAGGTTGCGTCATCTGTAATCTGTTTTTTGGAGGTCAATATGGAATCGGCAACACGAGTCCTTTTCAATGGAACCATCCTGACGATGGACGCCTTCAATACGGTTGTTCCCGCCATCGCTTTCAAGGGTGAGCGCATTCTTGCCACGGGCGGCAATGATGAAATGTTGTCTCTTGCCGGGCCTGGTGCGGAAAGGACCGATCTCAACGGCGCGACGGTCATCCCCGGATTTTATGATGCGCATGGCCACTTCTTTATGAATGTGGAATTTCATGCCACTCGGGTGGACCTGAATTCTCCGCCTATTGGAGATTGCCGCACATTTGCCGATTGCCTCGAACGATTGAAGGAACGGGCTGCTGCGACGCCTCCGGGTGAGTGGGTACAGGGGTATGGCTTTGATGACACCATGATTGCTGAAAAACGGTTCCTCACCCGCCATGACTTGGATCAGGTCAGCACGGAGCATCCCATTGTGGTCAGCCATATTTCCGGGCACCTCGGTGTAGCCAATACGCTTGCTCTCAAGCTCGCAGGGTTTTCGAGGGAAACCCCCGATCCTGCCGGTGGGGTTATCAGGCGCGAGGCGGACGGCACCCCGAACGGCATTCTGGAAGAAACGGCAGTCATCAACCTTTATGGGCAGCTCCCCCAGCTCTCCTGCGAACGCCTTGTTGATGAAATCGAAAAGACTTGTGCCGACTATGCAGGCAAGGGTATTACCAACGCAATCGATGCCGGGGTGATGCACCAGAAATATTTCAAGGCCGTGCGTCTTGCCGCGAAACAGGATCGCCTTCCTATCCGGGTGACCTACAATCCTCTGTTCACCTTGTTTGATGAACCCGAAGAAGAAACCTTCCAGAGTTCCAAGGTTCACCGTGGCGGCGTCAAGCTTCTTCAGGACGGCTCTATCCAGTGTTTCACGGCATACATGTCCAAACCTTACTATACTCCGTTCAAGGGAGACCCGGAATGGCGGGGCTATCCCACCCATACCCGTGAGAAACTGTTTGAGCTAATCGCCAAGTATCATAAGGCGGGGCATCAGATCGTCATCCACACCAATGGTGATGCCGCCTCTGAGGATGTTCTTGATGCCATTGAAGCCGCTCAGAAAGAACACCCCGTTGCCGATCCTCGCTTCCTCATGGTTCATGCCCAAAATGTCCGTGAAGATCAGCTTGACCGTTTCAAGAAGTTGGGTGTCACTCCCACTTTTTATACGCTGCACGTCTATTACTGGGGCGATCGCCATAAGGGCATCTTCCTCGGCCCCGAACGTGCGGCCCATCAGAACCCGATGCGTTCGGCCATTGAGCGCGGCATTGTGGCCACAGCCCATTGCGATGTGCCCGTCGTGCCGGTTGATCCTTTCCTGTCCATCTGGGCTTGCGTCAATCGCATAAGCGCCTCCGGCGAGGTTATTGGGCCGGAACAGCGCATTTCCGTAGTGGATGCCCTGCGCGCTCACACCATCAACCCTGCATGGCAGAACTTTGAGGAAAAGGACAAGGGCTCCCTCGAACCTGGCAAGTTCGCGGACCTCGCCGTGCTCGACACCAACCCGTTGGAATGTGCCCCTGAAAGGTTGCGTGACATCAAGGTCATGGAAACCATCGTCGGCGGCAAGACCATTTTCATACGCTCATAGAGTTCCGGAATAACCACTTAGGCATGCCGGGCGGAAGCATCCGCCCGGTCTCTAAAGTCATATCTTTTTGTGGAGTGAACCATGTCCCAACAACAGGTCGCCAATGACGACGTCGCCGATGTCATCGTCAGTAAACCTAAATATATCTATGGGGTTATTGTTTTATATTGTCTTTTTATGCTGGATTTTGCAGCGCGCCTTGGCGTCCTTGCTGTTTTCCCCAGCATGCAGAAGGAGCTCGGTTTCACCGATGCGGAGTTGGGGCTCATTGGCTCGGCGGTTCTCCTGAGCATGGGGCTGTTTGTACTTCCTCTGTCTTACCTTGCGGATAAGACTTCAAAGAAAAGAGCCATTACGGTCATGTCCCTCCTGTGGGGGGTGGGATGTACGCTGTGCGGCTTTGTTACCAATCTTTTCTTGATTCTTGGCGGCCGCTTTCTGGTTGGCATAGGCAACTCCAGCTACGCCCCTGTGTCCGTATCCCTGTTGACTTCATGGACAAAGAAGTCCCGTTGGGGGTCGGCCATTGGTATCTATAACTCTTCCATGGCCGTGGGGCTTGCCCTCGGCACATCCGCTTCCGGCCTGCTTGCCGGACTCTACGGCTGGCGCGTTTCGTTTATGGTCATCGGAGGTTTGACCCTTGTTTTTGCCGTACTTTCCATGTTTCTGCCCAACGGTACAGAGAAGCAGGGAGCCTCTCCAAAGAAGAGTAATCTTAAGGAAGCGTTTGGCGTCACCCTCAAAAACAAGACTCTCGTGCTCATGGGGGTCGGGGCAGGGCTCAGCAACCTTGTTTTCGCCAGTATGATGGCGTGGATTCCTATGTACCTGGTTCGTACTCTCGGTTGGAGCAGTGCCGAAGCTGGAGCGGCTCTTGGTCCAGTGTATCTGATAGGTGGAATCTGTATCATGCCCGTTTCCGGCCTCATTTCTGATCGGCTGGCAAGAATCGACAACCGTACTCGTGCCTGGTTCGGCATGCCTATTTTTCTGCTGAGCGCCACGTTATTCATCACTGCCTTCAGTTATGGATGGTTCATCCCCATCGTACTCGGCATTCTGTTGGTGAATTTTCCTTATACGGGCATCCATATTTCCACTCAGGAGCTTGTGCCTGCCCGCTATCGGGCATCGGCCTATGGAACCTATGTGACTTTTCTTCAGGGGATAGGCTTCTTCGGCCCCGTGATTGCCGGAGAATTGTCTCAGGCTTTCGGGCTTAACGACGCACTCGTCTACATGCAAGGCATTCTGTTCCTTGCCGCACTTTGCATGCTTATTGCGGGGTTCACTTACCGAAGCGATCTCGCCAAGGCGAGAATGATGGATTCTCTGTAATACTGTATAATCCTATGGAGAAAATATGATGAAATACAAGAGAATCTCTCTCTCTCTCTCTCGTAATCCTTGCGGCAATGCTTACTGTTTCCCCTGTAGCTTCAGCCACGGAATATAAGATTGCCGGTGTCTGGCAACACCGTCCCTTTTCATGGGCGGATCGCAACCTTGCCAAAGGAAATCACGACGACAACATGCGGGCAAGCACTCGACTGCGTACGTGGATCGAGATCATTGCATCCGAATCCCTTAAGGGGGTCGTTTATTTCCAGGTAGGCCATCAGAACTGGGGATACCAGAGTCAGGGGGCGGCCCTTGGAACGGATGGCAAGTTCATCGGTATCCTTGAAAGCTACGTTGACTGGGCCATTCCCGATACTGAGGCCAGAATGCGCGTAGGGCTGCAGGGGTTCGCTCTGCCGAGTTTCACCACCATCGGCAACGCCATTTCCACTGATTCTACCTATGCGGGGGGAGTCGTATTTTCCACCCCGTTTACTGAGAATATAGGTTCCAACCTGTTCTGGTACCGTCTCGAAAATGACAATGCCCTCACCTACGATTCCGAAACGAAGAAGACTTTTAACCCGCATGATGCCATGGATTTCGTGGGGATGACTTTGCCCATTACGTTCGATGGAGTCCGGGTAACACCGTGGGGGATGTATGGTTTCGTCGGGCGGGATAGTTTTCAGGGAACAGACTTCAACTTATCCATTGCCCAGCAGGGCATGATGCCTCTTGGAGCAAGTTCTTCCATCATAAGTGCCAGCGACAAGGCGCACGGAAGCGCGTGGTATGGCGGCATTGCCGCACAGCTCTCTGCTTTTGAGCCCTTCAATTTTGCTCTTGATGCCGCATATGGATCCGTAGATGTAGGAACGTCCGAACTCAACGGTCGTCACTTCGACGTCAAGCGGTCAGGCTGGTATGCCGTCTTTCTTGCTGAGTACAAGATGGATTTCGGCACGCCGGGGATACTTCTTTGGTATACGTCCGGTGATGATGCCAATCCCTATAACGGTTCTGAGCGTCTGCCTTCCATTTTTCCCGACATGTATCCCACATCTTATGGCTTTGACGGCACCAACTACGGCGGTGCGGCCTTGACGCTTGGCTATGGCATCAGCGGTACATGGGCGGCCATGGCACGGATCAATAATATTTCTTTCTATGAGGATCTGTCGCATGTGCTGCGTTTGGTCTATTATCAAGGCACAAACAACACACAGATGGTGCGGGATAAATTCATTGCCAACCCGCAGGATACTATCGGCAGCATGACATATATGACTACTGCGGATAAGGCTGTTGAGTTCAACTTTGATTCCACCTATAAGATTTATGACAATCTGACCATGCACGTTGAACTCGGTTATATCCGTATGGATCAGGATAAGGAACTTTGGCGTAGTGTTGGGTATGAAGCCAACAAAAATAACTTCAAGTATACACTTTCATTCCAGTATATGTTTTGACACATGCTAAAAAAGGAGTTCATATACGATAAAGGAACACCAGCCTGCTTGTGATGTTTCATGACAGGGATACGGATAAAAAATGCCGTATCAGTCGAGGGAATAAACTAATATTCCCTCGACTTTTTCAATACTGGTAAATCATGCCTTCCTCGACCCCCATTGTGTTTACAGGAATCACCTGGGGAACGGGAAATGAAAGAGCCGGAAAGGAAAACCTTCCGGCTCTATTTTTATATTTATCTGTCCATACAGGAAGAATCGTTTTTATTCTAGGTTCAGTTAACCCTCCAGGCAAGAGAAAACTGCATTCTTGGATATGCCGTTTAGAGGCATGTCCCGGAAAACACGGCGCAGGCTTTTTCACTGGCCTCTCTACTTTCCGCCGTGGTGACGGAGAGGTAGGCCAGGAGACGGGCGAGATGTTGGGAACGCTGTTCTTTGTCACCGCCTTTACGCCAGCCGCCGCAGCCCAGCCGGTAATGGTATTCCGGATGGCGCAGCAGCCCGCCGAACGCCATCCCTGCCGCTTCGACGGGGGCCTTGCCGAAGATCATGACGTTGCTGACTTCACTTGAAGGGCTATAGAGAGGCAGGAAGACGTCGCAGTTCTCCGGGGCACTGCCGGAACCGGGACTTACTTCAAAGGGGAGCGGCAGAAGGTAGGAACATTCGGCGAGTGTTTGCAGGATATAGGCGCTGATGTCCGCTTCCCTGTTGAGTAAGGCGAAGACCAGTGCGGTAAGCAGGTTATTCAGGGTGTTCCATGTACCGATATTTTCCCGCAGCAGGCGGCTGGGGTGGGCGATGCAGCTGCGTGCTGCAGGCGTAACGGGCAGATCGGCAATAGGGAACACCTTATCTTCCCTGCCGAGCACGGCAGGAATCGCCAATGCCCTGCGGACGGAACTGTTGAGCGCCTCGAGACATGCCGTACGAGCTTCGGCATCCTGAAGATTATTGAGCCACAGAACGAGATAGTAGTTCAGCGGTACGCTGCACCATTTGCCTTTGCCGCGTTTCACCCAGTCCTCCAGCCAGGCATGTACAGGAGCCATGAAATTGTTTCCCGCAGCGAGCAGACTGTCTTTTATACCGATCATGACGCTGAGGCTGTATGCCTGGAACATGCGCAGTTCACCCGGTTCATAAAGATGAAAGAGGCTGTGCGTCGTGATTCTTTCAAGATCGGCTTCCGTTTTGGCCACGCTTCTCATAAGGACTCCTCGACAGATGTTCGATATCGGAGTTCAAGAAGTGCGCCGGACGGTGGAAAAGTTCAGTTTAGAACAGAACACCCTTGAAACAATTTTCTGCCATCTATTTTACATTCGGAGGAGCATAGGGGAACCGTAGCCTACTGAAATGGCGTACCGGAGCAGGCGTCATGGCGCTGTCCGCCGTCCTGCTATTTCATGTTGGCGAAGCGTTCAACGGCCTTGGTGAATTTTTTGATGGTGGCATCAGCGTCCCCGTGCTGGATGCCGTCGCGCACGCAGTGCTGGATGTGTCCTTCCAGCACCATCTGGCCCACGCGGTGCAGGGCCGACTTGCAGGCGTTGATTTGTGCGAGTACGTCCTCACAGGGAATGTCCTCATCAATCATGCGATCCACAGCCTGTACTTGACCGATGATTTTTTTCAGACGTGCGTGCATGCTGGCGGCATTGGCGTTCGTACATTGGCGCATGGTTTCCTCTCTCTGGTGTATTTCTTTGGTTTTCTACAGCCGAATGGGCATGAGCGCAAATATCCGGCAAGGGGAGGCCCCTGCCGGAAAGGGGCAGCGTGCTTTGCCGTCGGTTTCGGGAGGTGTTGCCGCCAGCCTCCAGAATTTGGAAAGCATCAAGGAGCGATATGATTTTTATGACGCATCCCCATGCGCTGGTTATTTTGCGGCAGGTGTTCTTACGGTGATGCCCTGTTTATGCCAGTGGAGCAGCAGAGCCGAATTGATGATGACAAACACGGATCCGGCATTATGCACCAACGCGCCGACCACGGGATTGAGCACCCCGGTCATGGCAAGAATGATGGCGATAAAATTCAGCCCCATGGAAAACGCCAGGTTGCATTTAATGGTAAGCATGGTGCGCCGCGCCAGCGCGACAAGATGGGGAATCTCACGAATTTCGTCATGCACAAGGGCGATGTCGGCGGCGTCCACGGCGATGTCGCTGCCCACGCCGCCCATCGCGATGCCTACGTGGGCTTTTTTCAATGCGGGGGCGTCGTTGATGCCGTCACCAATCATGCAGACCTTGGCACCGTCTTTCTGGCTTGCGTCAATGTAGTCGAGCTTGTCTTCAGGCAGGCAGCCGGCGCGTACAAGGCCAATCCCCGCCTGTCCTGCAATCTGGCTGGCAGCGGTTTCGTGATCGCCGGTGAGCAGTACGGGCGTTACCGCCAGCCGGCGCAGACGCCCGACCATGCACGGGGCGTCCTCCCGCAGCGTGTCCGCCAGGGCGATGCATCCGGCAGGCCTGCCGTCCACGGCGCAGCAAATCACGGTGCGCCCGCCTTCAAGGTATGACGCGGCGGCGTCAGCCAGCCCCCCTGTGTCTAGGATACCCTGTTCCCGCAATAATTCCAGATTTCCGGCCATGACCGTATGCCCTTCCACGCGCGCGGTGACGCCCCTTCCGGGGAGCATGCGGAAATCCTCAATGGCCTTAGGCGCGGCTTTTCCGCTTTCCCTGAGGGACATGACGACGGCTTTGCCGAGGGGGTGTTCCGAGAGCTGTTCGGCTCCGGCGGCGAGGCGGTATAGCTCATCGTCCGCAAGGCCGTCCATGATGCTTTTTACAGCCACTACGCGCGGCGTACCCAAGGTCAACGTGCCTGTCTTGTCAAAGGCGCATCTGTCCACTTGGGCCAGCCGTTCCAAGGCATCGCCCTCGCGCACAAGAAAGCCGTGCCGTGTGGCGTTGCCGATGGCGGCCATGATGGCCGTGGGGGTGGCGAGTACCAGAGCGCAGGGGCAGAAGACCACGAGGATGGTGACGGCGCGGATGGCTTCGCCCGTCACGAACCATGTCAGAGCGGCAGAGGTCAGGGCGATGACCACAATCCATGTGGCCCAGCGGTCAGCCATGCGCACAATTTTCGCCTTTCCGGCATCAGCCGAGCGGACGAGCCGCACCATACGCTGGATGGAGCTGTCTTCCCCCACGCGTGTGGCTTCCATGTCAAAGGCGCCGAACTGGTTGACCGTGCCTGAGGCGACCTCGTCGCCCACGGTCTTATCCACGGGCAGGGATTCGCCCGTCATGACGGCCTGATTGATGGAGGTCTGGCCCGTGCGGATGATGCCGTCCACGGGCACGGTCTCGCCCGGCAGAACGCGCAGCGTGTCGCCTACGGCCACTTGTTCCGCGGGGATGATGCTTTCAGCCTGTCCCCGCACGACACGGGCCGTCTGGGGGGTGAGGCGCACCAGTTTTTCTATGCCGGCCCGCGCCTTGGCTACGGTGAGGTCTTCGAGCAGTGCGCCAATCTGCATGATGAAGGCCACCTCCCCGGCGGCGAAGTCTTCCCCGATGATGACCGAGGCAACGAGCGCCAGCGACACCAATACGTCGGCCTTGATGTCAAAGTCCGTCACCAGGCCGATGATTGCCTCCAGAATAATGGGCAGGCCGCAGAGAACGATGGCTATCCATGCGGCATCAAAGGGAAAGGGGTGCAGGCCAAAAAAGCTGACGGCCAAAAAGACGCCGGAAATGCCGAGAAATGCGATGTCCCGCCGCGTGCCGCCCCACGCAAGCAGCGTTTCCAGCCTGTGGATGATGTCCATGTCGGATTCCTCCTTTGTTTATAGCCAATACCTGTATGGGTATACTAATCCTATAGGGGTATGGGTTGTCAACGGAAGAAAGCCGAAAACTGGCAGCGTGACGGGGTTGGAAGTACCGCCTGCCGAAGTTCAGGGCATGAAGGTGTCCGGAAAAATTTCATTTTATGGGATATGGCTACTTTTGTGGCAAGGAATACCGCCGTATGTTCCTGTACAGATATGTATTCTTGTCGAGACAGGGAAAGTTTTCCAGGAAGAAAGGGGATTGCCGGGGACAGTCGGATGTGTCAGGTAAAAAAGTGTTAAACCGGTATCAGGTCCGAAAATGGCGAGACTTTTAATCTTGCATCTGGCCTAATGGCAAAACGAAGCGAGGAGTTTTTATGGAACGGGAAGATGCTCTGTACGCAGCGTTCAAAGCCAAAGACAGCAGGTTCGACGGGCGGTTTTTTGTGGGGATTTCCTCTACGGGCATCTATTGCCGCCCCATTTGCTGGGCGAAGCTCGCCAAGCGGTCAAACTGTACATTTTTTTCTTCCGCCGCAGAAGCGGAACAAGCGGGATATCGTCCCTGTTTGTTGTGCAGACCGGAGCTTGCACCGGGAAATGCGCTCGTTGATGCAAAAGCGGAGCTCGCCCGGAAATCTGTACGCCTGTTGGAGGAAAGTTGTGGGAAAGGTCAGAGTCTTGAACAGTTAGCAAAAAGACTGGGGTGTACGGGACGGCATCTGCGCCGGGTATTTCTGGAGGAATGCCATGTTACGCCAGTGCAGTATTTACAAACCTGTCGTCTGTTACTGGCAAAAAATCTGCTGACGGATACAGATTTGCCCGTGCTGGAAGTGGCGATGGCGGCAGGATTCGGAAGTCTCCGCCGAATGAACGCGCTGTTCCAGAAGCAGTATAGGCTGTCTCCCTCTGCCATGCGTAAACAGGTTTCGGAAGGAAGGCGTCAGAACGGGGCTGTCACGGTGACACTAGGCTACCGTCCTCCCTATTGTTGGGAAGAGATACTGGCATTTTTTGCAGGCAGGGCGGTCGCGGGCGTGGAAAAAGTGGAGAAGGGGCAGTATTGTCGTACTGTTCGTCTGACTGACCGAGGTGGAAAGAAATGTGCCGGATGGGTTCGAGTTACTCAGAACCAGAAGAAGAATACGTTGAGTGTCACCATGAGCGACACGCTTGTTCCCGTTCTGTCGCAGGTGCTTTCCCGTATCCGACAGATGTTTGATCTGTGCTGTGACCCGGATGCCGTATACGATGTTCTTCAGGTTATGGATGAGCTTCAGCCTGGTCTATGTGTCCGAGGGCGTCGGGTTCCAGGGTGCTTCGATCCTTTTGAAACGGCAGTGCGGGCCATATTGGGCCAGCAGATAACGGTAAAAGCAGCCAGTACATTAGCAGGGAGGATGGCTCAAAACCTGGGAATACCTTTGGAGACAGGCATTGAAGGCGTAAATCGCATTTTCCCCACGGCGTGTGAAATCGTAGCCATGGGAGAGAGTATCCATGAACGTCTAGGAAACTTGGGAATCATAAGCGCTCGTTCCTCCTGCATCTTGGCGTTGGCTGAAGCGTTGGAGCGAGGTGAAATTCAACTTGAGCAAAGTGCTGTTCCAGAACAGGAGATAGGGAAAATGCAATCCATTCGGGGCATCGGCAGATGGACGGCACAATACATTGCCATGCGCACCATGGGTTGGACGGATGCCTTTTTGGAAACAGACGCAGGAGTAAAGCGTGCTTTGCCGGGTTGTTCTCCAAAAGAATTGTTGGTGATGGCAGAGCGATGGAGGCCATGGCGCAGTTACGCAGTCATGAATTTATGGTTCAAGGAGAAGCAGAACAGTGCAGTACACAAACACCTATCAGTCTCCAATGGGGAAAATCCTTCTGGCTTGCGATGAAGTTGGCCTGACCGGATTGTGGTTCGAGGGACAAAAATTTTATGCCCTTGGTCTCCATAAAGAACATCAGGAAAAGGAAATGCCGGTTTTTACCGGGGTGAAACGATGGCTGGATATTTATTTTTCTGGGAAAGAGCCGGAGTTTATGCCCCCTATCCATATGATCGGTTCTTCGTTCCAGTTACTTGTATGGGAATTTCTGCGGCAAATCCCTTACGGGAAGACTGTTACATATGGAGAAATTGCAAAGCATGTCGCCGCAAGGCGGAACCTACGAAGCATGTCCGCACAGGCAGTGGGTGGAGCGGTCGGACATAACGGAATTTCCATTATTATTCCCTGTCACCGGGTTGTCGGCACCAACGGCAGTCTGACTGGGTATGCGGGGGGAATTCAGAAGAAAATAAGGCTTCTTGCTTATGAAGGAGCAGATGTAGAACATTTTTTTGTTCCTAGAAAAGGGACAGCTTTGTAAGGCTTGTTTATATTTTGTGATAACAACAGAGTGTTAACAAAAACGATACGGACGAATGGAGCGAAAAAAATGGGAAAAGTTATTGTACTATTTGAAGTAAAACCCACGAAAGAAGGAAGGAAAAAGTATCTTGACCTCGCGGCTGAATTGAAACCATTGCTGGCGGGTTTTGAAGGTTTTATCAGCGCGGAACGGTTCGTCAGTTTACAGGATGAAGATAAGCTGTTGTCCATGAACATCTGGACGGATGAGACGGCGGTGGAACATTGGAGGAATATTGTGGAACATCGTCTGAGTCAGAAAGAAGGGCGAGAGAATCTGTTTGAATCGTACAGGATTACGGTTTGTTCCGCCATTCGGGAATACTCGGATACGGAGCGGGCGCAGGCTCCGAAGGATTCTGATGAATATTTACGCCGAGGGATGGCAGAAAGCTGAGAAACGGAGCCTTGCTTTTCCGGATCCTGAATCTCCGACTGGCAGCCCCCAATATTCTCCGAGGTCGGATGATTTGAAAGTCCGATCAAGCGGAGGTGCATATGATGATATTTGAAGGCCGGGTGTATCCGGACAGCCTGGCTGTCCCGTCCGGGAGCGAACTGAGCAAGGCGGCCGCGCTTTCCTCTCTACAGCGTATGGGGAGAGGGGCGCTGCGGCGGAAAATGTCTGTGTATGGGGCCCGTTTCCGTTCTGCGGCCGAAGCCGGAGCGCGGAGGGCCGGGCGGATGGCGCAGGAAAACCGCTATCTTGCCGGAAGTTTCGGCATGGGCGGCGCTGGAGCTTTGGGTTATGCAGGCTCCCCCGAAACCGATGTTTTTGAACGGGTTGTTCCCTGGCTGCGCAAGGGCAGGCGTATTGACGAGATGCTGACAGGGTCTCCCGCAGACGAAGAACCCGGGAACGAAAGGGGGAAGTGATGCCCAAGACCTTTGCCCAGTATCTTGTGGACAAGTGTCTGCCCGCCGGGATGGAGATTGTGCGGCAGGTGGACGATGCCTATCTGGCTCAGCTGCTTTCCGATGTGGCGACACAATACCCTGACCGTTATGACGAGGTCGTCAGCTCACTGAAACGTCTGGGGGACAAACTGTCCACCTATGAGCCGCTGACCATCGGGCTTGATGAGCTTTCCGTTCCCAACCGGAACAAACGCGATGCCATCATTAGAGCACATCAGAATGAGTTGCAAGAGGATATCAAGGCCGGGCGGGATCCGATTCCCGGACTTGAACGCCTGCAGCACGAGCTTGCCGCCAACGATCTTGACGGGCGGACGGATGACGCCTCACAGATGGTGCGTTCCGGCCTGAAATCCGGCGTGACGCAGCTCATGAAAATTCGTACGTCGCCGGGCGTCGTTGCCGATCACAATGGAAACATTGTGCCGGAGATATGGCCGAAAAGCTATGCCGAGGGTGTAGATCCCTTGCACTTCTGGCTTGGCGCCACGGAGAGCCGCCGGAACATTGCCATGGGGCAGGTGGCCACCGCCGCGCCTGGAGAGATGAGCAAGGTCATCTCCGCTGTGCTGGCTCCGGCTGTGGTCTCGCGCGAAGACTGCGGTACGGAGCGGGGCATTCTGCTCGGCGTCAGGGATGAGGACATCATAGACCGCTACCTCGCACGGGCTGAAGGGAAATTCAAGGCCGGCACGCTGGTGACGGCCGACGTACAGCAGGAGATGCTCAGGAACGGCATGGATCGGGTACTTGTCCGCAGCCCGGAAACCTGCATGGCCCCGGGTGGCTCAGTTTGCCAAAAGTGTATGGGGCTGCGTCCCGGTACGGGAAAGCCTTACCGGATAGGCGACAATGCGGGACTCATCACGGCAGGGTCGTTGGGAGAGCCCCTGACCCAGATGTCGCTCGCCGCGAAGCACAGCACGACCATGGCCACCAGCGAGAAGAAGCTTACGGGGGAAAAGGGCTTCCGGCAGATTGTGGAATCCCCGTCCAACTATCCTCACAGGAAGGTGCTGTGTGAAGTCATGGGCGAGGTACAATATGTGCGCCCGGCACCACAGGGCGGCAAAATCATTACCATCCGTCAGACCCAGCCCGTGCCCGATCGCTATATTGAACTGGCGCGGCCGACGCCGGATCGGAAGGGATACTGGGATTACCATGTGCCTCAGAATCTTGAGGTACTGAAACATATAAAGCCCGGTCTGAAGGTGTACCCGGGCATGGAACTCAGCTCAGGCGTGGACAATCTGCGGGACATCGCCCGCCTGCGCAATCTCGGTTATCTGCGTTCGAGCGCGACGCAGAACATGTACGATGTCTACAGGAATACGGGCAATAAGCTCGACCGTCGTCATTTTGAACTGCTGGCCCGCAACGCTCATCCGTATGTGCGGGTCTTGAAGGCTCCGGCTGGCTTTCCATATTCTCCGGGGGAGAGCATTGCGTACAGCGAACTTGAGAGGGCGGTGTCATCCATGCCGAAAACGGAGGTTTCCCTTGATTCCGCGTTGGGTGGCGTTTTGGCCGAAGGTGTTCTGAACATGACCGTGGGGACGGAAATTGATGCCCCTGCGCAGGCCTATCTGAAACAGGGGGGAATAAAAAAGGTGAAGACGGTACAGGGGCTGGAAATCGCCGCAGACGAGCTGCCGCTTACCAGAGTACCCCAGCAGGGCGAAGACTGGATTGCCGGGCTCAACACCAGGTATCTTCGCCAGCAGATCGGAGAAGCCGCTATGTATGGCAAGAAGAGCGACATCCACGGGTACAACCCGATTCCCGCTTATGCCTATGGCGTGGAACTGGGAAATTCCGGGGAAGGGAAATATTAGGCCCCGCCGGAATGTCAGTTCTTTTTATGCTGCTGAACATGGTTCACAAACTTGCCTGTCTGCCTGTGGGCTTGATATAGAACATGACTGCCGTATCTTGCTTGATACATTGGAGTTGTTCCGTGCCGTTTCTTGAACTTCTTGTTTTGGCTGTAGCTCTTGCCATGGAGGCCCTTGCCGCGTCTGTTGCGACGGGCATCACTCAGTATTCTGTATGAATATGGTGTGTTTGATGCCGTGGGCAGTTGAACGCACGAGGAGTATGAGTTAAAAAAAGGTTCTCCATTCCTTTGGAGAAGGGAGAACCGTTGAGCGGACAGGATTCAAATGAAACTGCTGTCCGAGCATGAAAGAAGCCTGATGTCTGCTTTGCGGGATAGCGGGTGAAACATCCTGAGTTCTTCGTCGGAAAAGTTGACGGCAAATGCTTCCAGATCATCCATAATTCCCGTGGAAAAACCTGAAAAGGCGGAGTCCCAGCGCATTCCGCATCGTTTGCATACCCTGTGGGCGAGGAGTGTGTTGGAGTCATCGAATCCCGCCAGTCCTGTATGACGACTTCCACACTGCGGGCAACTAGCGCAGTTCTCATATTCTTTACACATAAGCTTATTTCCTTATTTCAGGTAAACGGAAGGCCCTTCCATCAGAAGATGGAAGGGCCTTCCGTTTGTTTCAGGATAGTTACCTGATTTCAGCAGGCCACCATTCGCAGCTCATGGAAACAGGAAAGTACTGTTGCACGACATACTCCTTTTAGTTTTCTCCGTTGGGACTATCGGAACCGCCGTCAAGCATTCCTGCTTTGGCTGCGCCGCAGACTGCGGAAGCCGCAGCCGCCGCGCCGACGACGAGACCGAGAAGGAAGGAACCGAGACTGAATCCGTACTGTGCCTTGTTTTCCGACATGGGGGACTCCTTTAAATTGTTTGCGGGCTAAGTTTCCCATTCATATTCTTATACCAAATCGGGGGGCCGGAATTTGGCACACTGAATCGTACAGGATCGCGGTGTATGAAAGCTGGCCACCTTGACAGGTAATGGTGAGCATTTTATATATGAAATATATTTCAAAATAACTGGAGCAGAAATGCGACCGCAAAAGATTCGTCTGATTGCTCACCAGCCCGCATGGCGGCGCTATTTTCCGGAAGGGTGTTCGGATGCGGCGGAAATGGCGTTGAGCCTCGATATGTTGGAGGCACTGCGTTTGGTGGATGCCGAAGGCATGTCGCAGGAGGTTGCGGCGAACTGTATGGGCATATCCACACCGACGCTTTGCCGCTTGTTGGGCGAGGCCCGGCGACGTGTTGCCACCGCGTTACGTGACGGGTGGATTCTGTATTGTGAAGGCGGCAATGTTCAGATGCGTTCTCAGCACGGCCATGAGCGTCATGGCGGGCCGCATGGACATGGCCCTCAAAGCGTACGGCATGGTGAGAGCTGCGGCGGACAGAGGCGCAGGGCAGGCCATTCGATTCTCGATGGCGGAGGCAGAACGCCCAGGGAGGATATGGTATGATGGGCAAGATGGCTGTCGGTTTGTTGGGACTTATGGGGAAGGGGCTGCTTGGCGGCGGAACCAGAAGAGCCGGGACGGCCTTGTCAATTTTGGGTAAAGGCTCAGGCTGTATGCGGAGCGGAGGGCAGGGGGCGGCAGTGGAAGAGGCGGCAGAAACTCTTCTCCGTTGGAAGAGGCGCTTACTTCCCTGCTGGAGCGTAATGAGCACGCGGCAAAGGCGTGTCTTTCGACTGCTTCCCGATCTGAACTTGAAGCGTCTTCTGCTGATGCTGACATCATAGATGTATGTGCAGTGGAAAAAACTGCTTCTGCGCGGGGCAGCACCGCCGAGAGGGAGGCTGCTTTAAAGGCCCTCGCGTTGCATATCGTCAGCTTTACAGACGGGCGAGTGAGGTTGCGACATGAGGTTTTCAAGAAAGCATTCGTTCACGCGCCCCTGCAGCAGGCTCTTACCGCTGGCGGGAAGTTTACTTCCGTGGAGTTCAAGGCTTCTACCGGCTCGGCGTTGTTGCTCTATGATGCTGGGAAGATGAGCCGGACTGAGTTCATGGAAGCTGCTCTGCCGCTGGGAAGCTTTCTGGCGGAGAACTGATCTCGTAAGACAGCCGGGAGAATGTGTTCCTGTCCCGGCTGATTTTTGATGATAATTATGAAATATATTTCAAAAAGGAGTGTAGTTATGACTACAACGATGGAAGGAAGACAGATGGAATGCGGTTCCGGCAGAGAAGGGCGGACAGTCAGGCATCGGCATGGTCAATGCATGTGCCATGGTCGAAGGGGAGAACATTCCGCTTGCCAGGGGCAGAATCGGGGTTGCAGTTCCGAAAAAGGACGAGGATCGGGGAAACGCTGTCATCGTCATACAGAGGGGACACGGCAAGCCTGTTCTCAAGAATGCGAATAGTAGAATCCAACGCATCTGTTTTGTTAGAATAGGTCACTAAAAAAGCGCCAGGCAGAAGTCTTTCTGTCTGGCACTTTTTTATTACCCGAAACTACCCCATCTCCTCTTGCTTCGTTTGGCAATCGGCAAATCACAAGCTGAACAGAGTTCAGTTCCCTCCGCAATTTTTCTTGGAAAATTTATTAACCGACTCAACAGAATGGGAGAATGAGAGCATGGGATGACCAAGGAAGAATTCACAGCGCAGTACAAGGAGAATACGGATGAGCTTGTGTGGGCTTCGCGTTGCGATCCGGCGGAACGCCAGAAACCTGACGCGGCCCGTATCGTTACGGGGTGGACGGTGGAGAAGCCGGGGCATCGGCTGTTCAACTGGCTGTTTCACCGGAGCGACACGCGTATTCTTGAACTTGAAGCGACGGTAGCATGGCTGGAAACGGAGCTGAAAGAGATCAGGGCTCTGCTTACGCCCGGGGAAAATTGAACATGGATGTTAAAGCGGTGGGAGGCGGAATTGCGGTATTGCTGATTCTGGGAGGCTGTTTTCTCTGGGAGGAACTGGACGAGGCGCGTGAACGGGCCGCCAGAGTGGAAGAACGATTGGAAGGAGCCCTTTCAATCCTCGGCAGGATGGAGAGTTCGACGAAGACCATGCAGACGCTCATGCTGGAATGGCGTGAAGGTCAGGAAAACATACACGGCGAGTTCCGGCGGCAGGCCGCCGTACTTGAGGAGGTACTCAATCGTGATCAGACCACCCGTGATTTTGGCGACATGCGTGTGCCTGACAGCGTGCTCGAACTCTATGCCCGCTCCCGTCATCCAGATTCCGGCAGTTCCCCCGACTGCCTGCATGCAGGAAAGGGCGGAACCGACACTCCGGGGCAACAGAGTCAGGGATCTGCTGCATTACCTTGATGAAATACGGCTGCAGCTTGCGCTGGCCAATGAAGACAAGGACTGCCTGCGGAGATGGTGGGCGGAAGTAGAAGAAACCATACATATGAATGAACGGGATACGCCGTGACAATATTGGATTGCGGGCGCCTTCCCGCAGGAGGAACGTTATGTATCCCAAACTGTTCGGCCGGAACGGGATGCTTGGCGGGACCATCAATCCCCTGGTGACCGGCGGCATGGTCGGCCACGCCGTGGCAAGCGGACAGAGCTCCCTCGGCGGAACCCTAGGAGAAACTGCGGGAGGCCTGTACGGTTATGGCTTGGCTCAGAATTTCGGGCGGAGGCTGAAAAGAGGCATCAGAGCGAAAACCATTGGCAAAAGGTTGACACGTGGTCTGCTTGGACTCCCTCTGTCAATCATAGGCGGTATGACCGCGGGGTGGTTTGGAGGCAAAACGGGAGACAGACTGATTCCTCTGAAATTTAGGCCGGAAGGACAAAAGACAGCCGCCTTTTCGAGTGGAAGCAACCACCGCGCCCTGCGCGGAAAAACACAACTCTGTGAGGACAGTATGGACAAGATGGCTTTTGCTGTTCGGAATGCGGAAGTACGTGGCGCACTTGCCGCGTTTGTGGACGCGGATCTTATCAAGTGCGCTTCGACTTCGGATTTCGATGCACTGGCGGAACGGGTCGCCTCTGACATTCCGGAAATGGATTATACGCTGGATGACATTGCCGCTGCAACACAGCTCGCCCTTTCCGGGGAAAACAGGGAGAAAACGGCCGCGGAACATTCGTCTGATGTAAAGGCGGCGCTTGGCGAACTGATGCTGATGAAAGTGGCGGGAGAAATCGACCGAGCCACCTTCAACCGGGAAGCCGCCCCTCTTGTGAAAGAAGCCATTTCTCTCGAGGGCGCTGGGCAGGCGCTGAGAGGACTCGGCAAGCGCCTGTATACCATGGACTCGGAAGAGGCCGCCCGTCATCTCGGCGGAGCGGCGGGCAAGGCCAGGGATTACCTGCTGGGAGGATTCAAGCTGGAAGGAATTCGTGATGCGGCAGCAAAGCGCAAGGCCCTGGCTGCGTTCAGGGAGAACATCCGCAAGGTGACCGGCACGCGGGCAGCGCGCAGAGTCCGGCAGGATGCTCTCGGTACGGTGGGTACCAAGGCCGACCGTAGCCGTACGCGCGGTCTTGGGCAGGCCGCCGCGGCATATGGCCTGGCGGGGGCCGGTCTTGGAGGAGCGGCTTATGGGGCCAAAAAGCTTTATGACCGTTTCGGACGCGGACGGGAAGAGGATATCGCCGCCGCCCTCGGCGAATAAATACGGGACGCCGCTCCGAGAATACGGGAGCGGCGTTCCCGCTTGAGAGGTAGTCATGCTTTCGGCTTTCCGACAATTCCATCCCATGGGGTTTTCCCGGGATGGACTTCTGACGAGTCTGCGTTCTTTTCTCACGAAGGATTCCAGAACCCGCTCGTTAGGCTTGCTCGGTACAGGGATTACCGGCGGGGCGGCCCTTGGCCTGGTTCAGGGAAGGCAGGGAACACACCCATCTCCTGTCAGGGCCTTACCCAGGCTTGATGCCGAAGATCTGGTAGCCCCGGAGGGGCGGCGGAATCCGTCCGCAGACTAGGGCATCGTTGTCATACGCAGAGACACATCATGGCAGTATCTCCCAACGTATCCGCATGGATGAACAGGCAGCAGGCGACGCATGAGAACGCCGAGCAGATTTTCGTGCGCAATTTCAGCACACGGGCTTTCGAGGCTTTCCGGGCGAAGGTACCGGAACTGATGGAATATATCGTATCCTTTCGCGTCCTCGCCAGTGATCTGAAGAATTCCAACGCGTTCGGCTGCTTCATCATTCGCAGCGGGAATGATATTCAGTATATTCCCATAGTCATGTCCGGCGGTTCACTTGAACCGTGCGAACTGCTGTACGACAGACGGGAAGACAGGTTCCGGCCTCTGTTGCCCGATACTGTAGATGCCATTCGGAAAGCGAATATGGTAACGGACCATAAGACTGTTTCCCCCGTTCAGAAGGTTGAGGACACAAGATCGCTGTTTCGTCGTCTTGTCCGGCCTCCGTGCGGTTCCAGCGTCATTCTGGCGTCGTCATCCGCCAATTCTGTAGCCGGTCTACCCGTAAAGGCCAGAGTTGCCTTGCGGGGGTATCTGAAGGAACAGCCCGGCCTACTTGCAAAAATTGCCGAATTTTATCCGGTGGAAAAGCTCGGTGCAAGCCTGGTCGTGTCGGAAGCGGAGGAGCCTCGCGTGGAGTCCCCCACGGTGCTTCGCCTTGCCGATTTGAACAGGGAAAACTCAGGATGGCTCACGGGACGCCAGAAAGAAGATATGCGCGTGAGGGGATACACCCTCGTCAATGCTGTGGACTCGCCGGGAATCGCCGTCATCCGGCAATCGGAAGCTCCGCTTGAAGGTGTTTTCTCGTACACCTGGGGGGGAGAAAATGACTGTTGCAGCGCTTGTACATCGTCTTCCGTGGAGGAGAATGATCGAAGAGCGGACGACATTGTTGGAGAGGGGTTTCTCGCCGAAGCGTTTCGTGTCGGTCTCGGAGGAGTGGAAAGTATCCCGGTGCTTGTCATGGGCGGTCATGTTTTTGATGCTCGTGGAGCCTGTCTGAGGATGGAAGGTGGATATTCCCTTCTCTTGCGGAAGTCCGGCACGACGCTGTCCGGAGATGAGCTGAAAAAGTTCGGGGCTTTTGGGGACACGCGGCGTTTCCGTTCTCTGTCCACGGGCAGGCTTTTGCCCATCCTGAGAAACCGCAGGGGCTACCCATGCGCAGTGCGCGACTGGGATATGTTCGGTCTGCGTGTTACCGCCTGTGAAGGAATAGGCAGGCATCCGTTCATTGCGGAGAAGGACGGCAGTGTCTACATCACCCCCGGCGAGAACTGGCAGCCGGGCTTTATCCTCTCTCCTCTACTGGAGGTAGGCTGGCTGGGAAACCGGATGTCCGGCTGGACATTACCGAAGGGTACTCTGTGGATGCACCTGCCGGACGACATGAAACGCCTTTCCGGTCTGCTCCGTAACATTGATGATTTTTGGAGGGCTGTGCGTTCCATTTCCACACTTCTGGTCATCCAGCGTGAGAGCGGCGTCATAACGGTGACGGACAGACGGGAGGAAAAGACAGCGGGTTTTGCGGACGAGGCGAGAGCGGCGGAGTTCATCGTCCGCAAGTATGGACTGGGACCGACCCAGGTTCGGAAGGTACTCGACAGCGAGCGTTCGTTTTTGTTCGGGAAGACTGCCGCAGCATTGCCGGAGGCCACGGAAGCGTCGGAAGCTGCCTTTGAACCGGATGTCCTTTCGAGTTTCGTGGAACTTGGTGACAGCGACGAGTTGCCTCTCGGTATATTGGCTTCATTCAGCAACGATCCGGATGTACGAGAGCAACTGCTTGATTTTTTGCCGGATTTTGAACGCACAGGAGATAAGCTGGGGCGCTGCATTCTTTTGTTCGGTCTGAAAAAGAAGGACTTGTCCGACTATTACGGGGCGGAAGAACTGGATGCCCTTATGGCGTCATGTCGCAAGGTGTTTTCTCTTATAGGAGGTATCGTGTTCAGGCTGAGGTCGTACATCAATATGGTCTGACGGGAGAGGTTATGTTCAGTCTGGACGGAGCCGCGCGCCGTATAGAGGAGTTCGTGCGAGTGCTCCATGTACCGGACAAAAGCGACGGCCTCAGTGAGGCGCAGACGGCGTATTACGCGTTTCTTACGGAGCAGAAAGGCGATGATATTGCCGAAATTGTCTTTCATCGACTCCATGGTGATGAGACGCAGAAGATGGTCATAGAAGCCCTGATTCTTGGAGGATGTCCGCCGGAGGAGGCGGAAAGGGCGCTGAAAGTACCGATCCGGGCTTATGAATGGTATCGTGAACTGTTTTTTGACACGACCTGTTTCCTTACCGTGCTGGATCGTATCGCCTATCTGGACAGCATCGACAACGATGAGGAGAGACAGCTCAAGCTCAGAGCCGTAGATTTGGGATACGAGTATGTTCTTTATGTTTATGCTCATGTCATTCCGGAGACTGATCGGCAGTTCGAACTCTTGCGCCGTATGTACATGAGTACAGCATATAAGGCGCTTACAATGAACTATGCGGGAATGGGAGGAACGATCACGAAACACGCCATCGAACATGCCAGACTCATGCTTCAGGCCTTTTCCGCCATGGAACGGAGCCGCCCGGAAAATACGGGGCAGAGCGAGGCGCTTATCAGAATTGTGACCGAACCGGTAAGAAAAGAGGAACCGGAAATACAGGCCAACGATATCATATAAGGAAGTCAGTATGCTGATCATGCCAGCGACGACAAGGGATTTCCATGAAATGGCGGCGGCTGTGGTTGCGGACTTTTTTGAGAACGGCGTGCCCCTTGTGAAGGGCATAGCGGAGAGGGCGAAATCGGCTCAGCTCGTGCCTGAGGAAGTGCGCCGTCTGACGGAGAAGGCCAATACCGCAGCCATGTTGCGGCTTTTGAAGATGGAAGGGCGCGGCAAGGATATTTTTTCGCTGGCCAGAGTCGAGGACGTGCTTGCTCTGACTCACCCCACGCATGAGCAGAGCGATGCGCTGTCCGAAGTTGGGGGAGATAAAAGGGAGCGGGGGGCCGCAGAAGAAAAAGCGGTTTCATGGCCACAGCTCTCAAAAGCTGCCGAATTGACCAGACAGCAGGTATTCGAGAGTTTTTTCGGCTCTTCGCCTTCTGGGGAAAAGATTGCCGGAGATTCCGACAGAGGGGCAACCCTTTCCGATCTGGCGGCGCTTAAGGTTCACTATGATGCTTTGCTGCTTCGCAAAACAGCGGCCGAAGAAACGATGCGGAACGGATTGAACAGGCTCATCCAGCGTTATGAGGCTGACAGGGGGCCTTCCCTTGAACGTGAGATGGCCGAAGCATGTTCCGTGCTGGGCAGCCGCTGTTATCCCATAGTTCAAGTAGTGAGTGAATATTTCAGAGAAAAGGATGCGAACCTGTGCAAGGAGGCTGAATATATTGTGGACGATAGAGCGCCGTTTATCCGGGCCGTCAGCACGGTATGCGACGCCCACGATGACTTTATACGGTGCGAGAAGCTCATGGCCGCGTCAGAACGGGCCATGTCTCGTTGCCGGAGGGAACTGAGGCCATGATTACCCCTTCAGGCGAGGCACTGGTAAAAAAGGCCGGCTTTATAACCGGTTCATGGTCATTGGCGGGGCGGTTGGCTAAGCGGGTTGGAACAATGGGGCTGCGGGCAGCCAGTGTAGCCAGATACCCAGCGAAGATTATCGGCAGGGGGACGCTCGGAACTGCGCGTCTGGCCGGACGGGGATTCGAGAGTTTCGCCCGGCTGTCTCCGGCAGGAAAAGCCATGGTGCTCGGCGGTGTTATGCCCACCGTACTCAGCGGCTACAGCCTCATGGAGACACTGGAAAAAAACATGGACAGGGTGACCCCCGACAATCCCTATTATCCCCGAAAGGAGCGCAACAGGTGGCAGGCACTATGAACGCCCGTGATTACGTCATGAAAACGGCAGAGGAAAAGATGGTGAAACATGGATTTGGCATTGATTCCCTGGCTTCCGCAGCCAAAGCGGTAGGGAGCATCGCACCGCTGCTGAACGCCGGGATAGTGGGCGGCTATGCCCTCCGGCAGCTTATTGCCAGACTGCAGAACGACACTCGCCGCAAGGCTATTATCGAAGATCTTTCCACCAATGATTCGATGCTGAAAGAAGTAGACAGGGAACGCCTGCTCGAGTGGTACGCCACCATTTATCATTACGCGCCGAAGATGAGTCTGGACAAAGTTACTGTCAGGGAACTGCTTCAGCAGTTTGCCAGATTCGGGCGCATTGACCTGCAGACACTCAAGACCATGGCGGAGACTGAAAAGGCACTCAGCCAATCCAAGAGTTCCGAGGGGATAAAGAACAAGCTGTTCTAGGGGGATGTCATGAGCGCGCATAGTATTCTTTCCGGACTGGGGGCGGCACTGTACCTTCATATCAAGCTTGCGGAACGAGCTCTCAATGCGAAGACGGCGGCACATCAGCTTGCCTCCAGAGGCGTATTCGACGCCATGCGGAGGATACCATGCTCGAGAAGGTGATTGAACTCGGGGCTGAGGTACGGGAAACCGGGGAGAGGCGGGTATGTCGTCTTGATGCCGGTCTGGTCAAGACCGCTTCCTCCGAGATCCAGCAATTCTGGGACTCCATCGAAAGGAATCCGGATCAATGTTTTCTCTGGGTGATAGGCGTCTCGGCAGCCGAATACTATGGTTGCAACAATAACGGCGATGCATTCAGCGAGCGTGACCTGCGCGGTTGCCACCATGATTTCGTGACGCATGCCCATGTCTTCCTTCATCACGTCAACAAGGATCCCGCCAGGAGCATCGGCACGCCGGTATACAGCTGGTATAATGAAGCGATGCATCGCATCGAGCTTATTTTGCGCGTGGAGAAGAAGGCACCGGGAGCGGAACTCGTAGTCGGGAATATTGCGCAGGGCAGGCCTGTCTATGTGAGTATGGGGTGTCGGGTCAGGTACGATGTCTGCAGCATATGCGGCAACAAAGCTCCAACACGCGCACAGTATTGCGACCATCTGCGCTATAACCTGAGGAAGATCCTTCCGGATGGCAGGCAGGTTTTTGCTCACAATCCCTGTCCAAAATTTTTCGACATCTCCGTAGTCTCCCGGCCGGCAGATCCCATGGCGCACACCCTGGACAAGCTTGGATCGGAGAGGAGGGGAGACGTCATCCTCATGGATACGCGCGGTTCCGCGGAACTTGGCGAACAGGCGGCCTATGAGCGGGCGAAACTGGCGGGCATGGGCAAGCTGGCCGACATCATCAAGCTGGTGGACGGCCATTCCGTTGGAGAGAAGGGAGGTGAGACGGAGGACGCACCTGAATGGGCGTCAAAGGTACGCAGCATGGTGGAGCGGGGTTTTGAGGATGTCGAATTTCCGCATCTTGAGCCGGAATGCGCCGAAAATATGGGGCTCAGCCCGGCCGGACTGCTGTTGGCTTTTGCAAGCTGCGGGGCGGTGCCGGGATTCTGCGAAGCTGCATGGATGGCCGGACGTTCCGCTATGGGGCGGAGGCCCCAAAACAGGGAAATCGGCCTCATGCTTCGGCTGCTTCCGCCAGCGCTTTCCCTGCTTTCAGAACATCCCGGCATTGTGGATGATATCGCTGACGAGGTTGCTTCATCATACAACGGAGAATTTGAATTGCCTGCACGCCGCATGTTGATTCTGCGAGTTATTCGACCCATTGCGGGATTTCGAGTTCTGCTGGACGGTCTGGAGAAAAACGCGGAGTTCGGGCAGCCGCACGAACGGGAGGTTCCCGAAGATTTCCTGGGGATGATGGATACCGTGCTTCCCGGAGTCAACGACAGGTTTCCCCGATTCAGCCAGCTGGAGTTCATGGATGGATACGGCAAGACGAAAGTCACAACGCCGTATCATCTCCGGGCATCCAGCGCGCTGGGGAAAATATTCAAGGGAGGAGCCGTATTGGGAGCCGGGGCCCTGGCGCTCGGCAGCATCGGGGCGCTTCTCTATGAGAGAGGGCTTGCGAACAGGCTGCTTTACGCCACAGCAGCCGCGGTTCCTGCCGCGACGCTTGCCAGTCTTGGCTTGAAAAGGGACGGGCCTCTGGTGGTATCCACCCGAGGTGTGGAAGTTCCGGGCAAGACGCTGCTTTCGGCTTGGGGAACGACGAAGACGGCAGGGAAGATGAGCGTCCTCACTGCTGCGGGGATGTTTGCCCCGGCCGGGCTGGCCCTTGATTATGGGTACAACTGGTGGAGATACGGTCGCAGGGGGATCCATCCGGAGAGCGAACTCGGATCCGTCGGGCGGGTACTACATAGAGCTGGCAAATATTCTCTGGATCATCCCTTTGTAGCAACCATGGCGGGCGGAACGCTAGGCGCGCTGCTCGCAAAAGGAAGAAGGGCACAGATATGACAAAACGATTGAGTGAGCAGGATTATACTGAGGCAGCCGAAAAGCTGGGTGTGGAAACCGCGCTTATCAAGGCTCTTGTCGAGGTAGAGTCAAGCGGGAGAGGTTTTCTTGAGGATGGCAGACCACTGGTCATGTTTGAAGAACATGTGTTTTACAGCGAATTAAAGAAGGCAGGTCTGGATCCTGAAGTAGTGCTTTCGGACCATCCGGATATCTGCGCACGGACATTCGATGGTAAACGGGCACGCGGCCCGAAAACAGAATTTGCACAGCTTGAGAAGGCGAGAGCGATTCATGAAGAAGCGGCGCTCCGTTCCGCCTCGTGGGGGTTGTTCCAGATCATGGGGTTCAATTACGCGGCCGCCGGTTTTGAAACCGTGACTGAATTCGTTGCCGCCATGGAAACTGGCGAGGGTGCCCAGCTTCTTGCCTTTTGTCGGTTTTTGGGCAGCAACACGAGGATGCTTACGGCGTTGCGTGAAAAAGACTGGGCGCTTTTCGCCAGGTTATACAATGGAGCAGGTTATAAGACCCATGCATATGACGAAAGATTGAGGGATGCCTATCTAAAAAACGGCGGAAAGTGATTTTTCAGGATTCCGGGACGCAGAATGGACCGTCCCGGAATTTTTTTACGGCATTACCATCTGAGGCCGTATTTTCGGTCAACGCCCCTCAGGTATCCATCCTCGTCCAGTACGCGTCTGTCTTCCCACCAGTTCAGTCCGGTAGCTTCAAGCGCCCACGAGAAAACCCAGATTGCCGCGGAGCAGAACACCATCGCCTTCCAGGGAAATTCTTCATTCTGTTTTTCCATACAACCTCGCGTCCTTAATGGTTTCGGGACACGTTTGATTTTACAGGAAGGCACAGTTCCGCACAATCTTATAACATGGCGTGAGAAAAATTTCTTTTCCGAGCTTCTTGAACGTGCATTCGGCCACTCCGCAATATTGTGTGTTGATTCAGCCCATATGCATATGGAGGTTACGCCATGGCGGAAAAAAAGAGGCCTACTCTTTCGGAACTTTTGAAAAAGTTTGCCGAGGCGGGTGAGGCACCGGAACTTTCCGAAGAAGAATTGGCCGCACAGCAGGCGGCAGAGCAGGCAGCTGCTCAGGTTCCCCCGTCCTCCGCTCCAGATGGAGGTACATCCGCCGGGGAAGTGGCGGAGGCGGCTGCTCAGGCTGCGGCAAGCGAGGAACAGGCAGTCGATGCCGGGCAGGCTCTTTGTGATATCGCACAGCAGTACATTGACGAACACAATGAAGCTCTGGGCAAGGAGGCGCAGATTTTCGGCGAAATCTTTGCGCGAGCGGCCGTCAGCGAAATGCGCAGTCAAGCCGGGCAGACTGAAGATGAACTTCTACGGCAGAAGTGCGCATCGGTTTATGAAGATGCCTATGCCGTGACAATGCGCAAGCTGGCGGATGAAGGCGCAGGAGAGGGGGGAGTTTCCCCCGATGTTCTTCAGGCACTCCTGGCCTCTGGAGACAGCTCTGGAGGGGAAGCAGGAGAAATATCTTCCACTGGCCATGATTCGCCGGAAGAGGGCATCTCCCCCGAAGAGGAGCGGGAAGTATCTGAGGCTGTCTATGACGCTGTCCTTCGGCAAATGGAGGATGCGGATCCCGAAGGGGACGAGGATGACCTCTCTCCGGGGCATGAAGAAACACTCGCCCAGTCCGCATACGATGCGGTGATGCGTCAGCTTTCCGAAGATGAGTCCGATGAAGGGGAAGACGGCATCGACTATCCGGCTGTGACCGATAATGCCTATCGGGCGGCCATGGCGGAATTGGGAGCATGATATGACGGACGCGCAGTTCAGGGAGGTCAAGGAACTTTGTCGTCGTGCAGCGACCGTATTCCGTTCTGCCACTGTTGAAAAACGGGAAAAAAACGCATCGGATAAACGCCGTTTCCATGTGGACTTGAACAGGCTCCGGAGTCTCAAGTGTCATCACTGACCGAGTCGGATTTTCAGGAAAAATTTCGTGTCATGGCAGAGTACCTGCGCAAGCTTGCCTCCATACAGGTAGAGCGGGAAACGGCTCCTGTTGTTGAGGAACTTGATCCTGCCTGTGTGAAGGACTTTCTGCTGTTTTTCCACAATCAGAATCAGCGAGAATCACATGACTCATGAAGAATTTCAGGGGGAGTTGATAAAGCTGGCCGAGAGCTTCGAACGTTTGGCAGACGATATGGAGGCGACCCGGAGCAAGACAGCCTTTGACGTCTCTTCACGGCGGGTTTCTCCCAGTTCGGAATATGGCCGACTCGACGCCGCTCCGGCGCGCGGCGAACTTGATCCCCTTACTCAGTTTGCTCTTGGCTACTAAGCTACAGTAGAGGTTACGCATGTACAACATCAGAAAGGGCTGGCCCTGTGACGGAGCGCTGGATGAAACTCTTGTCCCCGCAGCCCCGAAAACCATTACCAATGGGATGCTTGCCGCGATCAACACATCCGGAAAGCTGGAGAAAGCCAACCTTACCGCCGCGGCAGCCGCAGCGGATCCCATGATCGGCATTGTTATCGGTGTGGACAAGATGAGCGGCAAATGTACCCTGCTCATGAGTGACTGCATTATTGAAATGGATTCCGAACACTTCGCGACGGATACCTACACGCCGAATATGTCTCTCACGGCCAAAGATGGTAAATTTGCCAAAGCGACGACGGAAACAGTGATAGGTCGTGTACTGTCCTATGATGCCGTCAATCAGATGCTCCGCGTTCTGAAGTTTTCCGCGGGGATCATGCCCGCCGTCAGCGCTGAGTAGGAGGATAAGAGATGAACATTGAAACCAGTACCATCAGCGCCGAACTTTTAAACACAGCTTTTGTCGACAAGGTCTGCGGCGGACTGGAAAAGGAAGCTGCCGAAGCAGGTTCCCGGTACATCAGGCAGAAACTGTATGAAGACGGTATACTGCGCCGCCTTTTTCCGCCTCGTACCGTCACGGCTGAAGAGCTGGACAAGGATACCGACAGCGATATTCCCAGCATTATCAGTGAAATTGAACCGGATGCATCGAAAGCGACATATGTGCCTTTCAAGGGAACCGGGGAACACAGGTATTTTGAGGGAAAAAGCTTCCGCATCTACTTCGGCAAGGTGGAGTCGGAGAGGATGAGCAAGAACAAGTTCGAGCTGCTCACCTATAAGATGCCGATTACCCAATGGCTGCAGGAAAATCAGGTCAAAGCCGTGCAGCAGGAGGAAGATGGCCTTTTCATCCAGACGCTTGGCGATATTCTCACTGTGGATGCGAGTCAGAAGATTACGGTATCCGCCGGAGCGACAGATTTCAAACAGACATTCATTGCCGGCATGAAGGCATTGACAAGCAGACGTCTCCCTCAGGGGAAAGTCCTTATGCATAAGAATACCTTCATAGACTCCCTGGCGCTCAAGACCGAGGATATCGGCTACAAGCCCCAGGAGGAACGCTTCAACCGTGGTGTGGACGGTGAAGATTCCTTTCTTGGTGTGCCGGTGGTTACCACCATCAAGGACGATCTCGTCAAGGAAAATGAAATGTACTTCTTTGCGCCGCAGGAGTACTTCATGCACAATTACCTGCTGCAGGATGCGACACTGTTCCTGGAAACACGCGCGGATATGATCCATTTCCATACGTACGAGGCACCGGGATGTGGTATCGGCAATACCGGAGCCTTCGTCAAAATCGTTATCGAATGATGCAAGCCTCTCTTGCGCTCAAAAAATCCCGGGCAGGCTTTCTGACCGGGACTTTTTTGAACCTCAGGACAGTATTCCCGCAATATTTCAGAGAAAATGAAAAGGGAGGAAACGTCATGCCTGTCAGGAACAACACGAAATCCACTATCGTCATCGGTCGGTTTACACTGTACGCAGGGGAGCGTCTGCCGGAAGTTCCCCGTTCGGAACAGGAGGAAGCCGGCATACAGCGGATGTTGAAAGCCGGTCTTCTCATTGAGGAAGAAAGTTCTCCCGCCGTTACTGCGGCAAGTCCACAACCGGAAAAGGAATCCGAACCTGTTGAAGAAGAGCAGACTGATGCTCCTTCAGGGAGAAAACGCGGCAGGAAGGCAGGCTAGCATGGTCACATTGGAGGATATCCGTATCTATGCACGCGACATTCCAGAATTGAATATTCTGCTTGAAGGCCGTCTGCAGTCTCCGGATGAGCTGGTCGAGCTGGCCATGCGTCTGGCGGCGGAAGATTTTAATGCCACCCCTCCGTTGAGCGCTTATCGAGTGGAAGACTTTCCATCCGATACGGTCATGCTGTATGGCGTGCTCCACCATCTGGCCAATGCCGAGGCCGAGAGGCAGCTGCGCAATCAGGTGACCTATAATGCCCAGGGGCTTAATGCGGGAATCGATGACAAATATCCGCAGCATGCACAGTTGGCTGCCTACTACAAGCAGCTTTTCGAACAGAAGATTCGCGAGCACAAGGTGTACAGTAACTATGCATCGTGCTGGGGCGGCGTGGATTCTCCTTATTCCGCGCTCAATGAGTACGATTTTCGGGAGTAGCGATGCGTACCGAGATTGACGGGGCTGTGGCTTTCGGGCCGCCGCGTCCTAAAGTGACTACTGATTACACCTTGTTCAGTACGCCGGATTATCTGACGGGATATGCCCGAAAGATTCTGCGTGACCTCGTCAAGGTGGCACGAATGTATAACGGCAGGCTGCTCAGACTGTACCGCCCGGCGGGGGAGAAGCGCTGTCCCCACTGCACGGATTCAATTACGGGAGAGATTCTGCTTGGTAATTGCCGTATCTGCCGGGGAACGGGAAAAGCGTTAGCGTGGGAACCTGCGGGAGAATTTTGGTCACTCGTGGATTTCGGTCAGAAGTTTCGTATGGCCTCGGATACCGGCGCCATGGAGAACCCCGGTGTACGGGAACAGGTCACTATTTTGGGTGCCCCTCTTATGAAGGATCAACATCTGGCCATCTTTGTGGAGACCAGGGAAGTCTATAAGATATACGACTCAGAGCCTCACATTGTGGCCATGCGCGGTGAAGTCATTTCCCAAATTGCAAGTGTTTCCAGAATTTCGCCGGGTTTTCCCGAATATGGCCTGATAGACTGGTGAATTATGACGGGAACCATAGTAACAGATGCGGTATATACTCCGCAAAAGCCTCTCGGAAATACCCTTACGCCCCAGGGGACTCCCATGCACGTCGCACAGGCGTTTATCGCTCTGCAGCGGCAGTGTTTTTCCGAACTTCCGGAAGAGCATCCTTTCCGTTTTGTCCCTGATGACTTCGAGCGGACGGGGGTTTTGTTTGATACCTCCTACAACAAGGATTCCGAGGCGGTGGGGAAGAAACCTCTCATTGTGGTAACACGGGGAGCCCAATCGACGTCCCCCATCATGTACCGGGATATCGGTTCCATGGATCCGCGGACAGGCCATTCGTTCAACAGTGGTATTGTCGCTTCCTCAGTGATGGCCCGCATCATCGGTCGGAGCAGGGGAGAGGTGGATCTGCTTGGCCAGCATGTATTTGGTTTTTGCATGATGTCCAGGGTAGCTCTGCCGAAGTTGCTGGGTGTTCATATGGTTGATTCCATCGCACTTACCGATCCAGCACGCTTCGAACAGGACGATGCGATGTACGCCACACTGCTTACTGTGTCATATTCCATGCAGTTCATCTGGACACGGCTCAACAGTGAGACACGGAGCTTGGCTGGAGTGGCTATCCATTTTCAGGAAAAGTAAGACCCCGATAGGGAAAGGGGAACTCTACCGGGGTGGGAGGGAGGCTCTATATCGACATCTGTACCTGCTGAACATATGTCGATGGATGGGGTAGAGCCTTTTTTCTTTTAACCTGCCTTTACTGAAAGATCAACATTGTGAACTGAAAGCAAAAGATACCGCAATATTGCTGTTGAATATGCGGAAGAACCGCATGTTCGACAAACAGGCAGGTACTTATGGCTTACACGAAACCGATGGTCATGGTCTTTCAGGAATACGCCCAAACATCCAGCAAAGCGCAGTCGGCAACATTGTCGCCGTGCATTATCGGCCCATGCTATCATATTGTTGATGCCGTAGAAGATGAAACGCTTGCCCTGCTCGGCAAGTATGATTCTTCCGGTATTGAGAGAGCTTTTTTCCCAAATAATGAGCCTGGTGCCAAAATCATTGAAGATTCCGTATCGATCCGGCTCAAGGCAGTTCGGGCCGTACTCGTGTCCGATGTGGTTCTCGCCGGTACCAGCAAGGACAACGCCATCGTCTTTGATGACGGAGAATTTCCGGAGAACGCGGAAATCGGCGACTATGTAAAGATATCGGAAGTGTCCGTTCCAGAGTCTCCGGTCAGGAGCGGGAGAGAATACCGCGTTATTGAAACCAATGCCGGTACACGTACCTTGCTGCTCAATTATACACTTCCTGAAGGTTCCGCATTTTCGGCCACCATTGAGCGTGGTATAGATGAACTGCTGCTCGCGGCCGACACGCCCGGCATTTCCATGGACGTTTCGGGAGAAAACATCAGTATGGTTGGCCTCAAGGTCAGGGTCGGTTCGAAGGACTGCACAGTTTCAGCTGCGGAAGTGTATCTTGGGTACAAGGCTCTGCGGCAGGATTTGTCTACGCTGGGCAGCATCTCTGACGTAAACGAAATTGAGGGAAAACTCGGTAAAATTACGCCGGAAAACCCGCTGGCCTATGGCGTAAATGTCGCTCTGGCAAATACAACGGTTGCGATCAAGTTCGTAGCCGTGGAATCCGATGATCTTGTCGGGTACACCGCAGCGAAAGACCGTATCGAGCTGGAGGATCCGGTTTATGCCATTGTACCGTTAACCCAGAACAGTGGCGTGCTGAGTATGGTCAAGAACCATTGCGAACAGTTGTCTCAGCCGGAAAAGGGCAGATGGCGCATCTGCTTGGGCAGCTCACCGTTGGTGACAAGCAAGAAACTTGCTGATGGTTCGGCCAAACTTGGCAGGGATGGAAGCGATGATTTTTGCGTACTTACCTCAGCCACGGAGACGACGTTCATGTCTGGCGGCGTTGCGGCTGGAGATGCCCTGACGCTTGTTGACGGCAGTGGCATACAGCATACCTATACAGTCGCCTCCGTGGTTTCTGAAGACAAACTGACGGTAGTACAGTCCGCTCCTTTTGATGAACCTGCGTTCAGTGAAAGCGGCACCTACGCGTTTTCCATCACCAGACAGCTGGAAAAACTGGCTCAGGCAGAAGAGATTGCGGCGACATCCCGATCGTTCGGGTCTTCCCGGTTTGTTCATGTCTGGCCTGATGTATGCGTTATCGACGGAGTAGAACTGCCCGGCTATTACCTGGCCTGCGCCGTGGCAGGCGGCATAGGCGGACTGGCCAGCCATTATCCCTTCACCAATCTTTCCATGTCCGGCATCGAGGCCGTGAAGCATTCCGGCGATTATTTCAGCGGAGAACAGCTGGATGTCATCGCGGGAGGGGGCACCTTTATTTTTATACAGGACAGCAGCGCGGGCGTGCCTTATGTCCGCCACCAGCTGACCACGGACATGTCCACGACGGAGATGTGCGAGCTGTCGCTGGTCAAGAATTTCGACTACGTCAGCTACTGCTGCCGAGACGCCATGGCTCCGTTCATCGGCAAGTATAATATCGTGCCCTCCACGCTCGCTTCATGCCGCACATCGCTCGCCGCAACGCTGGAAAGCCTCAAACTGGACAATCAGCCCAAAATAGGCGCTCGTGTATTGGCTTACTCCATTGAAAGCGTCGCACAACTGGAAAGCGACCGTACGCGCATTGAGATGTACGCCAACGTGACCTTCCCTTATCCTCTTAATACGATTGGCTTGCACATCGTGAGCCAGTAGGAGGCAAGATGTTTGCTCCCGTCAGCAAGATGAATGCCGTAAACCCCGTTTCGGATATTTCGGGATGGGTATCGGCGTATAAGGAAGCATTTGTCGAACACCAGCACGACCTGTCGCAGTTGACTCTCGTCCTGCCGGATGACTGCCTTATTGTGGTAGGGCCGCCTCGGCTGGCGCATGCCTCTGGGGACAGCGCCTTTCATCCCGTGGGATTCATCAATAACCTGCAGTACACGGAAACCAGACAGGTTCAGCCGCTCAAGGCGTTAGGCTCCAGACGGCATATTTTTTCAGCTACCAACGCACCTGTTCAGGGCAGCATCGCCCGGATGCTGCTGCTCGGACGCAATCTCCTGAACAGTTTTTATACCGAAGCGGAAATTCCCACCGCCATTTCTGATCGCAACAGCAAGTACGCCGGGACCGGTGACGCAACCTGGTGGGCCAATATTGAGGAGGATCTTTTCCGAATTCCTTTCGGGCTTGGGATCATTTATGGAACGCCAGCGGCTATGGCAGCCGACAGCGGCGTCATGGCCGGTGCTGAATATCTGGAGGTGTGCACTCTGGTCAACCGCAGCGTCAGCTCGGCAGCCGGGCAAGCCATGGTCATGGAGCAGGTGGCCTTTATGGCTGACCGGGTTCTTCCCTGGGACTCTTACGGCAGCCTGCCCGAAGGTGTGGTGGACAGCCCAATGTCTATCGGTGTGGAATAGTATGGACATCGAGACGGGTACCATCATTTCAGTCAATGTCGCCAAGGGAGTCTGTGATGTACTGCTTCCCAGGGGAGCGTTTCTATACGACGTCCCCATTCTGGGGACGGCCGGCAGCGCGCACTCTGGAGGATACAGCTGGCTTTCCGACTATAGAGGAGCAGTGGCCGCGATCATTCGTATTAATGGAACGCCTTATATTCTGGCAACAGTGCCCGTGCCTTCCGTACCAAAGGTTCCTACCTCACCTGGAGTGACTTCCACACAGACAGGGGAAGGGAATACTCTGACTTACGGCAGGGAGTCAGGCACGCATGATTACTCCGGGGGACGGGGAAACGCGTTTCTTCCCGGCGATAAATACCTTGCGGCGGACGGCGGGGCGGAACTGCTTTTGGGACGCGAGGGTTTTGTTGTCCTCAAGGCGTCTTCCCTGGCGCAGATCATCATGTCCGCATTGCGTGACAATCTGCGCATCGTGGCAAGAGAATTTGAACTATTTACCGATTTCGGAGTAGTACGCTGTTCCCATGCGGGAGACGGCAGAACAGGACTAACTATAGAGGGAGGAGCGGAATACGGAACGGAGGCCGCCCCTGACGGGGGCGTATCCACGGTACATCTGCATATGGGAGATACGCCGGATGCGCCTGAGGCACGGTTCGGTGTACGGGTGAACAGTGTGGACGGCGCCGAATTTGTCGGGCTTGTATTCCGTAAGGATGGAGTACTTGTTCTCGGTACTTCGAAAGACGCCATTTTTTCCGTTGGGAAGGATTGTTCCGTGAATATTGAAGGTGATTCGATCTTGCAGGTGGCGGGAAGCGAGATAGTCGAGATCGGAGGAGGAGAAGAACGCTCCGTGATTGGGAAACGGGAGCTGACGACGACTGCTGATGAAACTCACTCCGTAGGCGGAGATATGAATTTGCAGGTCGCCGGCACACTGAATATAGGCGCGGGAGGTATTTCCATCAGTTCAAGCAAGGGAGGTGGTGCCCCCTGTACTCTGACCTGTTCCTCTCTCAATATAGTCAAAGGATAGGCCATGCCGTGCGATGAAGGTTATACCCCTGTGTTCGGCGGCCTTTGTGTCAAGACCGCAACACTCAAGAAAGTATATAACCCGAAGACACCTCCAGCCGTACATCCCTACACATCTCCGGCTTGTGAAGCCGCGCTCTCCGCTCTGGGGTCGGCAAGCTCGGCAATGGACGCAGCTCTGGCAGTACCCAAAAAGCTGTTCGCCCAGGCACGGCGTCTGCTGGGGTATCCGACGGAGCTCGCCCAGCAGGCCATATCCGCAGCGACTGCGGCTTTGGCGGACGCATCCAGAGCCATTGATGACCTGCTTGACGTAGGGGGTGACCTGCGCCGTGCCTTGGAAGCTGTGCTGGATTGTCCTTTGCTTGCCGACAGTGACCTTGGAAAAGAGGTCGCTGACATACTGGATACATTGGATATGGGCGGGGATGTGACTTCGCAGGTACGGGGGCTGAGCAGGCAGTTTTCCTCCGGTGCAAGCGAAGCTCTTGATGCGGCCCTGGAAAGTCCGACGGCTCAGCTGGCTAATATGAGCAAGGTTTATGACGAAGCTCTGCAACGGGGCGGTATCAATGAGCTTGTCAATAAAGTCAGTGGATTGCGGAAATGTGTGGACGATTTGTGCCGAGGATACGAGATAGCCGACAGACTGCCTAAAAGCGCTGACGCAGTACTGGCAGAGATAGGGGCGAAGGTTGATGAAACTTCGGGTGAGGTAATGGCCTCATTGGCCAATGCGGCGGACGAAACCCAACAGGCGGGTAGAGAAGCCCTGGAAGAGTTCCGGGCGCTCGCTGAAACGGTAAGGTCGGAGTAGCCGTGTTACCTGTGACGTGTGTGGGCGACAGTTTTTCCGGATACTGCTCCGCCTGCGAGCAGACGGTTCAGGGGATCATGGTGGAAGGAGAGTTCGTCTCCATTGAAGGGAAGAATATCTGTGTCACAGGCAGCATGGGCCGGGGAAACTGCGGACATACATGTGCGGCTCAAGGCTCATCGTTTGTGACGATTCAGGGTAAATCTGTCGTCCGCGTAGGCGATGCGGTCACGGGAACCATCACAGGAACAATAATAAGCGGCAGTGACTTCTGCAGCTGGGATTAACATGATAGATATTCGCAGTGCGAAAAGCAGATATGGAAACGGTACGCGCCCGCAGACGGATGTCACGCCCGAGGCATCGTCCAATATTTCTTCTCCCGAGGAACAAACCGGAGAAAAAGATAAGCTGGCGTCGTCAGGTGCGCTGGACGGGCTGGAGCAGGCCGTTATCGGGCAGTACCTGGAATACCTTGAAAAGCGCGGGATAAGGCGGGAAGATCTGGCCGTTATCCTTGATACGCTCATTGCCACAGGAAATGTAAGCTATTCCTGCAAGATCCTCGGACGTATCGAAATTGAACTGGTTATGCGCAGCACGGCGATGAACGAATCCATTACCCGCCGTCTTGATGAGGAGTTTGCGGGGCGCCAGGACGTATCCGTCATGCGCTACAGCAATCGTCAGGCCATTCTCAACCTGGCAGCCTCCCTGCGCCGCCACGGGAACGATTCATATTCCGTGACTACGGAAGAAGAGCTTGACGCCGCGATTCAGAGAATTCTGGCTCTTCCGTATGTCGTATCTTCCGCCATGGTTGAACAACTTGCCGTTTTTGACCGCGCGCTGGCTGTGGCCACGTCTTCGTGGGGCATCAAAAATTTTACCGGACCCGGCTCGGCAGATTAAGGGCTCTGCAGCTGATGCAGGCCGGTGTTCTGCATGATGCCGGGAGCATTGAGACGCACCTCCTGCTGCTTCATGCCGATGCCGGGGATTCTTTCCATCGGGCATACGACATCTGGAGGGCCGAGCGCCTGCTCCACCTCGAAGAGCTGGTATGGCTGCTGGTTGCGGATGGAAAGGAGTCTCCCTCTGTCCGGCAGTATCTGTCGGATGCCCGTTCCCGTTTCCTGGAAATTCAGAAGTTGGCTTTTTCGTGTGAAAAGTCTCCCACTGAAAAAAAGGTTCCCGTTCCTTCGGATGAAGATCGTCTTGCGTATCTAAGGTGTTTTAATCGCGGATATGGTTCGCTGGATGAAATTCTGACCAGAATGAAGGCCATCGGAAAGGCTGCTGGAAGAGGGGAAGCATGATGCCGGATTATGTTACGCCATTTACGTCCTGGGGCGTTACGCCGACACTGTCGGACGGCTCGAATCTTCTGGCCATGAGCTACATGGCCGGAGGGCAGATGGCCTATATGCCGCAGACCCAGTATCTCACCCCCGCAGTCTATGGGGCTTACCGTACCATTCCCATGGCGTCATCCACTGCGCAGCCCCAAGCTTCGCAGCACACTGGCATATTGCAAAGCTACCTTGCCTATAACCGTGGGGCGCTGCCGTTCATGGCACCCTATACGGTCAATACCTATAACCCTGTAGCGGATCAGCAGGCAGTTTTCAGTCTGGCGACCAGACGTTTTCAGGATCAGTTTTCCGCGGCCAAATGGACACTCGGTGACTTCGGGCTGCGCACGGCGCTCGGGCTGTTCGGAGGTGCTCCAGGGTTCGTGGCCAGCGCGTTGCTGCCTGACGTGGCATCTCCATACGTCAGCCGAGTACGTGACATGCGGGAGATTCAAAATCTGACCATGTCCAAGATTATCAGCGGCGGAGAGGAAAATGCCGCCATGGGCATGGGATTCAATGCACGTTCCGCACGACAGATCGACAGCTTCATCCGTCGGAGTTCCGCCGGGGACGCGATTTTCAATGACGGCGATTATCGGCGGCTTCTGGAGCTCGGTGTTCGCAACGGGCTTTTCGATTATGCCAATAACGCATGGCAGTACAAGGATATCCTGAAAAAGCTGCGGAATACCATGACGACCATGATGGAAGTGGTCGGCTCCTCCGATTTTGAGGATCTGGTCGGAGAGTTCAAGCGGCTTCAGACCATGGGGGCCTCTGTCGGGCAGTTTTCAACCATTGCGCGCAAGGAAAATTTATATAGCCGCATGACCGGCCTGAGCCACCGGGATATGGTCGATACATACGGGCAGCAGGGAGCGGTCATTTTTACCGGGGCTGGACTGTCGGGATATCAGGGGTCGCTCAGCGCCATGGCCAATGCCGCAATGGTGACCTATGCCCAGCGGACGGGATTGATTTCGGCATCAAGTCTGGCCCGCAAGGGCGGGATATCCGGGTATACGCAATCACTGACGGCTCAGGATGCCGGATACCTTGATACCATGAAGGATTATCTGCTGCCGTACTTTGCGAATGAAGACTTCACAGGGATTGACCCGAGCAGGAACTTCGAGAGTCTGTTGAGCAACAGGAACCCGCTGCAGTTACTCGGTGCTTCCGCCGCGCGTATCAAGGATGGCGTGGCACTGGTCAATTATCAGGCCAATCGCAATTCCCTGATGAGTGATCTTATTGATCGTTTCGGCGTTGATACCGTGGAGATGTCCAGCGCGTTTCTGGCTGGAAGACAGGCCGGATTCTCCGGGCCGGAGGCTTTGCGCATAGGCCTCCAGTTGGGAGGACTCAGCGCAGAGGCCGCACGTGACAAAGCCGCATGGTATCTCAGCGACGATTTTCAGGAACAGGTCATGCGAGAAGCTGCCAAGGCTCGCCAGAAACGGAGGGAAGAGCGCGAACTGGAAAATAATCCGGTTCGTCAGGCCTGGCTTGGTATAAAGAAAGGCTGGACGGGAGTATCGGAGGCTACCTGGGGAGCTCTGGCGGATTCTCATGCCAGGCGTACTGAAATAGCCGAAGCCCATAAGGCGGGCATGGCTGTCAGTACCAATGCCGTCTTACTGGCTCAAAACGAACTTGGAGCAATGGCTGGAGCATCAATTACCGATAATGAGCTCAGCGCGGCGGAACTGGAAGGAGTCCTCGGCCCTACAATTCGGAATGAAAGCAGCGGCAGGCTGGATGCCCGCAATTTCAGAGTTCTGAAAGACGGTTCCGTACAACCCCATTTCGGAGATTACGGGGGGGCATCGTACGGCGGAATCCAGTTCAATGCGGTAAATATCGTCAGGTTCCTCAAGGCCAACAAACAGTTCGGCAGCCGCCTTGAAGAGCTGGGCGTCACGGAGCAGGTTTTGAAGGATGTTGCCGACACCTACGGCAAAGGCAAGGCGTGGCATCGCGGAGAGAAGATAGAAGGGCGGCAGGCCGCTTCTGTCATCACGCTGGGAAATGCCGTCAGCAGTCTCATGGAAGATGACAGTTTTCGCAGGGCATACCTGCAGGAAGCGAAGCACGAATATTACGATAATCTTTCTGAGGTTATACGCAGACGTGCGGAACAGGGAAACGCTTCCGCGCAGAAAGTTCGAGAACTTTTCGGGGACGAACGGATGCGGCGGTTCGTTTTTGACATCGCCGTACCGCACGGAGTTACGGGAGCGGCAAATCTGCTTGAAAGCTGGGCTAAAAAATTCAGTTCTCCTGAAGAGCTGCGGCAGCGCATGGCGCAAAACCCGTTTGCAGTCATGGAAGATATCTCTGTCCATGCCCCCATGCAGGAAAGGTACAGGGAACGTCTCAGAAAGACGGCAGGAGAACTTCTGCGCCGTGGCAGCGGCAGCCGTGTCAGCAGGGAGACAAACGCTTTTTATGCCTCCATGCGCAGGATGCGCGATGATGAGGCCGCACACCTTCAACGGATACTTTCTGAAAGCAGAGAACCGCAGACGGCGGAAAATCTGCGCCAGGAACTGGAGAAGATAGCACCGGGGAATTTTGTCTCTTCCGACGATGCGGGAACTCTGGTGGCCAGATTACGGGATACCGCAGAGCGTATCGGACATGAAGACATGCTTTTTACGCAGTATCCACTGGCGTCGAGTGTCGAACTGGCGAGAGTCCTGAGCCGCACCGTGAAAGGGGAGGGGTATCGGGGCTGGAAGAAGAAACTGGAGGAAAATCCCCGTTTGAGAGAACAGGTACAGGCCGTACTTGCAGGGGGAACGTTTGAAGAACGCGTCAGGGAGCGGGCTCGTACTGCGCTGGAACGGTCGCAGAAGGAACTGAATCTTTACTCAGTGCGGACCACTGAAGGTTTCAGCGATGCCTTCCTGTCCGAATTCCTGAGAAACTCAAACTCGTCAGGCAAGTCAGTTTTCCTTGAGGCGATGCGCGCTGAACCTTCAACGATGGTGCCCCTTGCCATGCTGCAGCGGCATCTCTCCCGTAGAATCCGAGGTGATGCCGACGCATCGGAGCGCGGTAAACTGGATGAAAAGATATACAGACTTGCCGGGCAGCTTGGGATAGGCCGTGAAGATATGGCGGCAATGATCCGGTCTGGAGACGACAGACTCCGCCTTGATGTTCAGGGGATACGTGTCGGCAAAAAGGAGCTCGCCGCGAAAGCCCTTGAGGAAGTCCGCCTGCAGGACACATCGTCTCTGAGTATTGAGCATGCATGGAAAGCATACCGGCATTATCGGGAGAGAATGGCGGCTTTCCAGCTGGCCGCCAACCGGGACAGCATCGACAGGTTTGCGGCGCATATTGGCGTGACGGGAGAGGACCTGCGAGCCTATGCCGATCGACGTCATCTTTCTGAAGAAACCCGGCGGCGTCTTGCGAGACTTTCCGGCAGAGACAAGGAAACACTTGAAAGTCTGCGCCGTCAGGGAGTTGGAGATACTGGAGTCGAGGGCTACTCCGGTTTGCGGGGCGGCGTACTTGCCGGCGAGTTGGACGGTCCGTCTCCCGAGTTCAACTACGCGGATACCGTCAGAGCCTTTCAGAATGTGGTTATGGCTTCAGCAGGGCGGGCATCCGGTTCCCATGCGCCTGTCACGGACGCCACCATGCGGCAGCTGCAGCAGACCATGAGTACCCTGGATGAAAGCACACGCGCTCTGACGGATGCAGTCCGATATATGAACAGGCGGTAACATGCAGGATATCTACCAGGCTGCGAGCGTTTTTCAGAGTGGGGTAGTCGGTCCGGAAACGGACGAACCCGAAACCGGGGAACAGCTCGCTTCGTTGATTGTTCCAGATGAGATTCTGAATTCGGCCGGGTTATCCTCCGGAACTTTCGGAAAGCTGCAGGTACAGAGTTATGTTGAGGAACACTCGGAAAAATATGTGATTCATAATTCGCTGTCCGAGTCTGCAGCTGTCTTTTGCAGTGGCGCAAATGCGGTTTTAGTGAACATTACGGGCAGGCTTCTCCTATCCCAAAGCGATGACCATTTCGCGGAATTCATGGATTTTTACGCAAGAAAGCTGCGCGCCCGGGAACTTCAGGATTCCGGCCTGGTCTGCACTTTTCTCATGGGAGGAATGTCGATGAATCTGTACATCGAGATGATTGGTCTTCGTGCGAACGTACAGACTCCCGATGCCGTCGACATTTCAATTCAGGCTGTAGCCGGTGCTTTTTCGCCTGTTGATGACCCCGTATCCCTTGAGCACACCTATGTTTCTTCGCTGGGTGGGATTGCAAGCCGTCCGCCGGAAACATCCAGAGTGGAGGAAGGTGGGCTGAGGGAAGAAGATGTTCGTTTGGTCAAAAAAGGGGAGAGCAATGGCTGACGATTGGCGCGTATCCGGCATTGCCACGGATATATTTTTTGCGCCGGATACGTTTGAAAGTCTGGATGACTTTTCCGGGCGCGCGGCTTTCTATGCAAGCGCCGAGGCACTGGAGCCCATCCATGCGGATCTGCTGATACAGGACGTGTCTTTCAGCGTTGCCGAACACCTACAGCTTGAATCTCACATTGGAGAAAGTTTTGGGGTACTCGCTCTGGGGATGGCACCGCTGACGGCGGACATCAGTTCTGTCATGCCGTTATGTGAGGGGAACCCATCGCGGGTAAACATGCTCGACGCGTATGTCAATCGATTGAGAGTCAGCGCCGTAGCCCGTACCGGCGTTCTGCCCCAGCTCAGGTTTGCCGATGCCGTCATGGGGCTTGCTCTGACCGGAATGCGTCTCTCATATGATACACACATGCCTGGAGCGGCACTGCTCAATATGAGCGCTGTCGTGTTCAGTGTTCATGTCGGTACGCTTTTTTGGGACTTTGAACACGGTAAACTCCGAAACAAACTGGGAATAAGCTCTTCGGATACAAGTGGGGAAGCCGTGGAACGGGAATCTTCGAATGGCGGGGGGCAAGGATGAGCCTGGAGACGACAGTTTCAGGTACGCGCCCCAATGTTTTTCTCTCCGATGTGCGTGTGTATATCGCGGGGGTGCTTATGCCCGTAACGCATGTCACGGTGCGCAGCGGGGCGGGGCAGATGCCGGAAGCGTCTATTTCTCTCCCTCCGTGTCCCGATCTGTTTGTCGTCGGGCGCATGGATCGCATCCCCGTCCATATTTTTGTCAGGGAGAGTGTCGTCGGCAGCGGACGACTCATCCTGCTGTTCGAAGGAGCCATTGTCTCAAAACAATATCTTTGTCTTGCGTCCCAGAGAGAAATCAACGTGTCCGCAGTATCCTGGGCAGCAATTTTGGACGATGTCAGGCTGGAATTCATGACCACGCTTGATGACATCGTGCGGCGCAGCCTCAGCGGGGAACTGGACAAGTCACTCGCGTCCTATCAGTTCGGCCTGCAGTTCCCTCTGCTGTTGTTTCTCCACGGATTGGGGGCGGAAGGGATGCCGGAGCCCATTCGTACGCCTGTCCAGTACCTTGAGAATATCTACAGATTCATAGCGTCGGCCGGAGAACTGGAAGCAGTTGCTCCGTTCAACGGTTCGACCCTTGCGGGCTTCTTCAGGCAATATGCCAGAGACATACGGCTTATCCAACGCTTTGAGTCTCTTCCGTTTTTTGACCGGGCGGCAGTTCCAGACCGAAAACGGGAAATGGATGGAAACGGACAGGGCAAGGAGGAAGAAGTCACGGCCTGGCATCTGGCGAAATTCAGTGAACAGACGGCAACAATGTTTCCGTTGGTGTACGGCATGCAACAAGGGGCCGCATTGGCGCAGCTCGCCGGTCGTGCGGTGGAGGCGTCCCGGAAGATGAGCATGGCGGAACTCCTGAAGTTTCTCGTTGATGAATTGGAGTACGAGTTTCTTGTATTCGCAAGCCCGGCATTTCACAGCGAATCTCCTGAAAAGAAAAAGGAAAATCCTGAACTCAGGGACAGGCTGATAGCCAGTGCCTTGAAGCCGCTGCTTTTCGACGCGCTCCCTCCATGTTGCAATGTGCTGTATCGTTCCCAAGTATTACGTATCGAAGCTGCCGAACAGTATTCGAGGGTTCCTACTCGTGTTCAGATCAGAGACCTACATGGACCCCTTGCTCTGCTGACCAGCGGCGTGGCGGACAGTGTTCTGGCTCAGTATGGTCTTATCGACTACTATCCCAGTGAAAAATTTGTAGATTTCTCTCGTGGTAATCTGCAGGTATATGAAAAGGCACTGGGGACGGAACTGCTGGCGACGGAGACGCACACAGGGCCGTGGGTAGCTGAGGTGGGGACACCGCGGTGGTTCAGCTATATCCGGCCCGATACGCTCTCTGCAGGAGAAGGCACATTGGATGTCAGTCTGGAATTCAAACGGCGTTTCTGCCAGCGTCAGCTGCTCCATGCCCGTTATCTGCCGCGAACGCTTTCCTGTACGGCCATGTTCAATCCCTATGTTACGCCGGGATTTCCCGGAGTCGTTTTTGACTCCGTTGATGCCGGCTTTGCTTTCGCAGGGTTCGTATTGGCTGTCACCCATGACTTCAGTGCTGAGAGTGCGACGACGAGTGTGGAATTCAACTATGTTCGCATGCTCGACGAGGCAGCCTGTGTGGAGATTCCCAATCCCCTGGAATCCGTGCAGATGATTACCCATGACGAGCGTTATCTTGCTCCCGTGTACCGTTCTCTGCTGGGTACGGAAGGTGTTGCCGATATAGCCGGGGCGGAACCGATTTCCTATGGCAGAATGTGGAACGAGAACATGGGAGAGATGGTCGAAGTCCGCCATCCGCAGACCAGCCCTCTTGAAGCCTATCGCCGTCAGAGGCGCAATATTGTGGGGTTTGAGGATTACTGCACGTTTATGGGGTTTACTGTCGGCAGAATAGGGGCAGGCCCTGATGGGCCTTCGACCGTGCTTGAACTGGATGGCGACTTTCTCTCGAATCGTAAGGCTGTCGAGTTATACAATGTGCCGGCCTCCTCAGAGGGACAGGGGGCTGCTGGTTCTGAAAAGATCCGGAGCAACGGCGATGACGGTGTGGAGCTGAAAGCAGCCACAGGGCAGGAAGAGAAGGCGGAAGAGAGAACCTCCATTTCCGAACAGGCCACGGCTGAAAAAGCTGATGGGGTCAAGACAAGATTTGCCGATGTACGTGAACTGTTGCGCAGGATCGCAAAGGAGGAATTTTCCAAATCGGCATACAAATAAAACATTCCCTTGACGGAATATTTTTAAGAGGATAATTTATTTTTATGAAATGGGAGATCGAATATACGAATGAGTTTGGGGCATGGTGGGAAAGTCTCTCGGAGAAAGAGCAGGTGGCCGTAGCCTTCACTGTGGGGTTACTTGAGCGCATGGGCCCCAGTCTTTCTTTCCCGCATAGCAGTGCTATACAAGGAGCTCGTCATGGTCATTTACGTGAACTCAGAAGCCAGTGTGATGGGCGCCCCTTGCGAACACTGTATGCCTTTGATCCAAGGCGTGTAGCCATCTTGCTCATTGGAGGCGATAAAACGGGACAGGATCGCTGGTATGAAGTCTTTGTCCCCATTGCAGAACGTCTTTATGATGAGCACTTAAAGGAAATTAAATCAGAACCTTCCAAAAAAGAAGGAGAAGCATAATGGCTAAAAAGTTTGAAGTCCTTCGCAATGCCATGAGTAAAGACGCTCAGGCTGAAGTTGAAAGACAGGTCAATTCGGCGATGGAAGAAATGCCTTTGCATGAATTGCGCCGGGCTCGTGGACTTTCGCAGAAAATTCTTGCCCAAACGCTTAGAGTTCAGCAGCCTGCCATCGCCAAGCTTGAACAGCGTACAGACATGTACATTTCTACCTTACGTAGTCACATAGAGGCGATGGGAGGGGAGTTGGAAATAGTCGCACGCTTTCCAGAAGGTGCTGTAAGAATATCTAATTTTTCGCAATTAGAAACAAGAGCGTAGTAAGTAAAGAAGTCTTAATCTTCAAGATACATTTTGTTGAATTGCTAGCTGATAAACTTATTTATAAAGGTATATTATGTTTGGACGTGTAGTTTTTATGTCAATATATTGATTTCTATGCTCCGTTTGATATATTCGATGAAAAATACAAAATATGTGCAAGCATAGTGCTTGATAAGCATAACTACCCATATACTGGGTAGTTTTGGGGTTTTACACGCTTCACCTGCTCAATTGGCTAAAACCAAAAATCAAAAAAATCGTGCTTAGATTTTTTCTAAGCACGATTTTTTCTTTTTGAATCTAAATATTTTTTGTTGCAATATTGTTCTGTATCCTGTTGAGGAGGAGCATGTCATGACCCAGAATTATCGGGACAAGGATATGGAAGCCTGGAATTCCTACCGGACATTTCCTTCCCCGGAAAATCGTTCGGCTCTGCTGCGTCGTTTCGACGGAGTGATCAACTCCCAGGTCAATAAATGGGCGGGGCCCGTTCCGCGCGAGACGTTGCTCATGGAAGCCAGGGCCCATGCCGCCAAAGCAATCGATACCTACGATCCAGCCAGGGGCGCGGCGCTGGCCACACATGTCGCCAACGCCATCAAACCTATTTCCCGCACGGTCTATACATACCAGAACGCTGTACGTGCACCGGAGAACGTCACCCGGGCCATCGGAGCGTATAAGCAGTCCCTTGAGACTCTGACTGACGAGAAGGGAAGAGCGCCAAACGATGAGGAACTTGCCGCCGAACTTGGCTGGGAAAAGGAGTTCCTTGATCGGGTCAAGCGATATGACTACCGGGACCTTGTGGAATCCCAGCCCGTAGCCGGAGGACAGTTCGGCATAAAGGAAGACTACCTGCTTGATGATGAACTGATCCTGGAGAGTTTGTTCAGGAGTCTGTCCGATGAAGAAAAGCTTATCTTTTCAAGCCTGACGGGATACGGGGATGCTCCCATTCGTAGCAATGGGTGGCTTGCCCAGCAGCTAGGTGTCTCCCCCAGCCAGATTACGGCACGGAAAGATGCCCTTGCCCGAAAGATTACGAACTTCTTGAATCGTCCAAGCCTTAAAGGGAGATTTGGGGCATGAGCGATATCTTGGAACAGGCCGATCAATTGTATGATGCCTTGGAAGCTTTGCTCAGTCTGGGGATCCGTACGGCGTCTGGAGAGGCTGTCGGTGCAGTCAGTCTTGAAGGTCTGAAGACCGATGGCAGAACTTTTGCCAATGCCCTTTTCCCCAAGGGTATCCCCAGGTTACCCTCTGAAACGCTGTCTGTCGGGAGCTTGTACGATACGTCTCAAGCCTGCGCCCGTATGGCATCCAGCATTTCCATGACCCGTAAGGATTACTATGTGCAGGCTGCCAAAGATGCGGAAATACGGTTCAGCCGCCTTAAATATGAGCGTTTTTTACATACAGGGGCGCTGAATGTATCGGTAAAGCCCCACAAGATGCAGACTGCGGCAAACGAACAATAACATGGATATCAGGCTGTATACACTCACTAGGGAATGGGAGAACAGAGAAGCCGGACAAGGACAGTATACGACCGGCGCGTCACTGGATGCCCCTGTAGCCAGCAGATTGGAAACCTTGGCAGGAAAAGTCGTCAAATACCTTTGCACTGGTATCGGCAGCGATGCCTTTGACTCAGCCTACGGCAGCAGGGCCATACCTTCCCGTACTGTCAGCAAGTCAGGCATGGCTCTGTACAGGAGCCTGCTTGTCGATGACATCAGGCGATGCACGGATTACCTGCGATCAAATGAAGAGTCTGTACCCACTGGGGTGGAACGACTTGAGCAGGTTCGGTTGCTCGACCTCAAATATGCTCCGGGAGGGGACAGTACCCGCGTAGACATTTATCTGGATATCATGAGCGATCAGGGAAGACATGCGCTGGTCGTTTTTTCGGGAGGCGGTGGTGTCTGATATTGTCATCAGTTCAGAGCAGCTTGAAGAGGCTAGAAACCTTATCTGCCAATATCTGCGGGATGCCGGATACAAAGGTTCACTAGAAGACGGCACAGGGATAGCCGATGCCGTCATCAAGCCCGCCGCGTTGATCACTCTGTTTATCCGGCAGGAATTGAACAAGGCCAGGGCATATCAGAGTCTGAAACAGGCAGAGGCTCTCCGGTCGGAGTTGGATACGGACGAATACGATGCGGCCGTCGACGCCATTCTTTCAAACTGGTTTGTATCCCGAAAGGCGGGAGAGCCCGGCAGCGGACTCATACGGCTGTGGTTCCGGCAGCCGGTGGAGTTTCTGCGGATTCAGACGGGGCAGAGCGTTGGAACTGTTGAAGCTGAGGGTCTCGTAGCTGCTGAAGATGTAGTGTTGTCTCCGGGAAGTTTCAGTACGATGAGGACAACCTTGAGCTCATCACCTGAATATTATGTGGACATCCGGGTCAGGACGGTCAATAACACCGAGCTTGTCATATCGGCGGGGGCACAAGTCACCGCAGATATCGCGGATATCTATTTCTTACGGGCGACCATTCCGGCAGACTTTTCTGTGGGAATTCCCAAAGAAAGCAGCGAGGATTTCATTGCACGTTCAAAATGGGCCATCACGACCAGGGAACTCATTTCCGAGCATGCGATACGTACTGTTCTGCTTGATGAGTTTGATGAAATCCGCTCTCTGTATGTCGCCCGCCATGGTTCCGCTGAACAGCGCCGCGACCTCGTCGTTTTTGAGGACGTGACGATACATGTAGGCAACAAGGCAGATATTTATGTCAGTTTGCCCATATCCAGATTTACTGTGACACTGACGGCCGGGGAGAACGGAGAGTTGGACACGTCTTCTTTTCCGGTTCAGGTACCGGTTGTGGACTTTTTCGGAGCGCGTACGGAAGAAGGAGAGGTCAAATTGACGGTGTCTGCGGATCCTCTGCTTTGGGCGAGTATGCGTTTCGCTCTGAAAGGACTCGCAGTTCCCCCGGAGTATGCGGGAAAGGAAATCACGGTGGAATGGGCCGGAGCTCCGGCTCTGCGGAGTATCCATGATTATGTGACTTCGGATAGCCAGCGGGTCAGCTGTTACGATCCGCTTGTGCGGCATAAGCATCTCGTACGCTTTTCCGTGGAATTATCCGTGGATTTTGTCGATGTAGAAGATGATGAGCCCCACCGTGCGGCAGTACGTGAAACTGTCGCTGGGTACATCAACAACCTTGTGGACGGCGCCGTTTGGACTGAGTCGGAAATGGTGAGACGTATTCATCAGCTTGGATACGTTTCCCGTGTTTCCATCCCCGTGATCTGCAAGGCTGAAATGCTCAATACTGAATCGGGAGATTTTATTACGTCTTCAGTAAGCGACCGTTTTGATCTGGTGGAAGTACTGCCTGAAAGCCCCCAGCAGATCAGCATCAACACGGTGCAGCCCTACACGGATGCGGCGATGATCAAGGTAAATGGAGCAGCCGGATAATGCCTATCATACGCTATGAAAGAGGAACGGCTATTCCCAGACCCCAGCAGGTACTGCACGACCTTTCCGGCTACGCTCAGGCAACCAGGGCCATGTGTTCCGCACTGGGCGATTACTGGATGCAGCTCTACCGGGATACCGAAGTCCTTGCACAGACCGGAGCGGCGATGGCTGCGTCCCTTTCCACAGAGTTTTCCCGAGTGCTTGATATCGTATTGAGTTCAAATGTTCTGGATATACCGACCGGGGATTATCGGGACTTCCATCTTTTTTCCGTATCGGAAGGCTCGCTAAGAGCAGTATATGCTGAAAACGGGGAATTGGACTATTATTCGGCGCAGGTTCCAGATTTGAAAGAAGCTGCGTATCTGACGACAACGCTTTTTGAATCACCTGTCATCCTTGAAGCCGGCGTACACTTCGAGATTACCGCTCCGGGAGAAATCAAGTTCTATGTTGACCTGTTCCATGATCCGGGCATTGATGACTACGCGCTGACATTTCAGGCTCGGGAAAGAGAAATGCTTTTCTGGGCCACGGACTGTGCCCTGGTAAGTTCGCTCATTTATGAGAAGTACGGAGTATTTCTGTACCGTGAAAGTGAGGACTCTGAAGCGTACCGCTGGATAGTTCAGGCTTTGATGCGTTTCTTCACCGGCCCCAAAACCAACCGTAATCTCGGCGAAGTACTCAATATTCTGTATGGAGTGCCCTATACTCGCTGGGATAACGAAATGGTACTTGATATCTACCCTGTCGACGCCTTTCTTGAACGTATGGTTAATGCAGATGAAGCGCCATATCTGTGCGTTGAGACGGATCGGGGCAGCTACTACACTTATGCATTCGCGGAGCTTCTGGTGAATGTGGGCGATATTTTGCCCAGACTTACGCTGATATCAAGCCTCTGCTCCGTGGACGACTATATCAGCAGGCCTGGATGGTGGGAGGAAACAAAGTTTCCTGAACAGCTTGTGAGTTCCGCTTTATCATCAGTAGAGCGCCAGCATGAACTTATGGATAAGGTGCTCAAGTATAATACGTTGTATATCCGTATCGGAGCTTCTTTTGAAACCTATGCGTCCTATCTGCGGCAGCTTTCCACACTCCTGTCCGTGATCCAGGGCGGCGTGCCGGTGTACCTGTACCCCGTGGTACTTTCTTCATTTGTCGCCGCTTTTGTGGATACAGCCGAGTCGGATGATGCCCTCTGTGAAAGTCTGCTGCGATGTGCGGCCGAAAGCGTGTATTCGTGGGAAGGAAATCTGTATGACGGCACGTGGCATTATTACCCTGAGCCAGACAATACCCACGGGCAGACGTCCGTTTTTGTCATGCCGACCTATGAGGGGCGCTGGCTTTTTGGAGGAGAAGACCGTGAAGGCCGATTGAATATGGACAGACATGACCGCCTGCTTGTTTTCGGTAACAAATATGATGGTGCATGGAGCTATATCTTTGTTCCCGGACTGGATCATGATGCCCGCAAGGACAGTATTTCTTTGGGAAGCGCGGCTCTTTCTCTGGAAGACAGTTTTCATCTGGAAGATGAACTTGCCGTGAATGTGCGGCAAGTCTGACTCTGTACCCGCTGAATCCATTCCGGTCTGTCCTGCAATATTCCTGTAATGAATTCAGGCAGGCGGTGTTCCATGTCCATCATCATATCCGACAATACTTTTTTTCGCGGCATCTTCGCGCTTGTGGTGCGCGACATCAACGGCAGGCTGATCGAGAGTTATACCGACAACAACCTGATTGTCGACGGTGCACGTGATGCCATGGCCAGACTGGTAAGCCAGGGTGGCAGTATAGGCGACAGAGTAATCACCAAGCTCGGTGTGGGGACGGGTACGTCTCCTGCCACCCCCTCCGACAAGAACCTGACCAACCCACACTATGTCGACGTCCTGTCGTTTTCCTATCCATCATCCGGAGCAGTCACGTTTACGTTCAAACTTGGGGCAGACGATGCCAACGGTATGGCCATAACGGAATATGGGCTTACCTGCACGGACGGCAGTTTGTTTGCGCGAAAGATCCGCAGTGTTATTACCAAACAGTCCGATTTGATCTTTGAGATTGCCTGGACTCTTAAGTTTTAGGAGCGCACATGGGCAGCCTCAAGGAACGCAGCTTTTGGCCAGCGGATATTTATCTGATTGACTATGCCGATCCCCCTATGGGGGGTGAGTGGGGCATCAGCAACGTCGCCCATACTCAGCTAGCCTGCAGGACTCTCTGGCTGCTTGAATTTATTCTGCGGACTCATGACGCCGAAGGGCGGCACGCCCTGCGTGATGCCGATGTCAGCCGCGAAGCCAGAATCCCTGAAAGCAAACTGGCGTTGGATGTCCCCACAGCGACGCTGCGCGCGAGTTTGGATTCCACCTTGAAAGCCTTGAGCAGGCTTGAATCCTTGGTCGGAAATACTCTCGATGAGTATGGAACTGGTATACTGGCTCTTTACAAGGCGTTGCTGGTGTACTGGCAGGTCGGCTGCACCAGAATTTCCTTCGACCTTTTTTCCAAGGAGTTTACCTTTTACGGATATGAGGGAACCGGGATTATTGACGGCGTAGCGGGAGATGATTCGCTTGATGTTGCGGATACCTCCAATCTGCGGCCGGGAGAGCAGATTTTGCTGATAGGATCAACAGGTGCCGCCGATGAAGAGGTCATCATAAAAAAGGTATTGACCGACAATCGCCTGGTTCTGACTTCGGAATTACAAGTCCATCGCCAGGATGGCGTCATAGCCAAAACCAACTGGCATCTTGATGGGGAGAATACGACGGCGAAGAAAGGGGCCGTCTATCTGACTTCTTCGCTTGATACTCTTGAAGGGGCAATCAGCGGGGAATTCACGATATGTCATATGCCCGGGAATCAGTTCCGGGTCTTTTACCGCACTGATTACACTTCGGACTGGAATCAGGCTTCCGTCATAGAAGCCATACAGATCAGGGAACTGCAATACACTTCTTTTATGGTACCCGGCGGCACATGGCAATTCCGCATTGTTGCTGATACGGACTCACGACTTGATCATCTTGTGCTTAAGGCTTCCAGACTGGACAGCCGTAATGGCCTTCTGCGTACTCCACGTGCGGAAGGGCGGTTCTTCGCGCTCAGATATGGTGCTCTTTACGGTATCTCCATGCAAGGTGCCGAGATCACGATTTCCGAACAGCCGTACTTCGGGGTCGATGGAGACGTTGTTGTCAATATTGGTTCTCTCAGCATGCCTGATCCTATGTGCGATCTCTCCGCTGCGGTGATGGAATCATTCTCCCCAACAGTCGGGAAAACCTATTACTGGCGTATTCGGTATCAGTCTTCGGAAAATGACTGGTCAGCATGGTCCAATACAGCCAGTTTTACGGAGGTATAGGATGTCCGATGCCAAGGTATTGCCTCTGACGCCCAAATGGGAAGAGGGGATCCATCAGTTCGAGTACACCGACAGGATGCTTGGGTACAATGCCGCTACGGGCAAGGACGGCGTTGCAAACGTCCCCGCCCGACAGATCGGTAACCGTACAGAATACCTGCGTGAACTGGTTTCCGTTGCTCACGATTTTCTTACCGGGATACACCGTCTGACTAATGCCGATTTTACGGCAGATGCGGCCATTGCCGAAGAATGTCTGCAGCTCGATGCGTATCCGGCAGATCTTCGCCGTGAGCTGGAGGAATATTTCATACGACTTCGGCATGTTGGGGCTTCCAGCATACCTGACGACAGTGCCAACATGGGGACATTCAATGTGTTGAGCAGACTGATCCCCTTATCCTGGTACTATCTCGGTGGTTTTGTGCTGCTGGAGCTTTTCTGCAGCAATTTTACCGCCATGGAGTTTGCTGCGGCGAATGTCATTGATGTTGTGGCGGGCGATGACTCCATGGATGTGGATTCATCGTCGGAACTTGTCGAAGGGCGGGAATATCTGCTTTGCAACGAATCGGGCGGAGAACTCGAACACGTCACATTGATGGCCATACTGACGGAAACTCGCGTACGAGTCACTCATCCCCTGAAATACTCCCGAACCTCCGGGAGGCTCGCCGATACGAATCTGATCGTATCCGATGGCGCAGCCATGGCCAGGACGGACTGGGAATATGTATCCGGTCTTTTCCAGGATAGTTCGGACGCAACCTATTTTTTACTTGTTGTGAATAGAGATGCCGTGGCGGCAACAGGAGCGGCATGGTATCGCCTTGCATCCGATGGGGACTGGCTTGTCATGGGACAGGTGGACAGCAAGCGGTATGCCGACGGTACCGAGGACGATATCTGGAATTTGCCGAAGGGGACAGTGCAGTTCAGGCTCGTGTATACCGGCCGGGAAGAGGTTTATCCTTATCAGGTACACCATATTTTTGTCTTGCCGCGAGACAATATGGAATGGGTGGAGGATGTTCGGCGTCCTTCCATCATTTCCGTCAAACGAAATGGCTCGGTATTGTCCCTTACGGGGAGTGTCTACGGTTCGTTATATCGTGAGGAGCATGGGGGAACGACGGTGATGGTTTCCGACAGCCTGCGTGCGGATGCCTATTCCCAGACGAAACATTTTTCCGGTGTTGTTACGGTCGCACTGGAACTGGACGATTACCTGAAGATGCTCACCCCGGTTTTTGTCCAGATACGGTACTCAGACGTACTTGGCACCGTTTCCAGGTGGTCTCCCGCTGTCACGGTTCATGATGAGGGAAGCGAGTAATGGGCAGGATCAGTGAAACGCCATTCTGGGTGGAACAACTTTACAGGATACAGGTCTCAGATCCGATTCTGGGAGGCGAGGACGGCGTAACCAATATCCAGCCCTCCCAGCTGGCGAACCGTACACGGTATCTTCGGGAAATTCTTACCCGGGAACATGATGAAAGCGGGGCACATTGTATTGTTGGCAACATGCTTGTTGATGATGCCGGTCTGGAGGAAAAGAAGCTTTCGCTTGAGGTCGGAACACTGGACATACAGCGGCAGATACAGGACTGTGACAATGAAATCGAGACGTTGAGCGGCGAGGTTTCGGATATTCTTGGTCCGGATGGACAGCAGCTCCGCGGGCTTGTTCAGTCCGTGCTGTTGTTCTGGAAATATTCGGGATTTGGCTTCGGATACGAGAGTTTCAGCGGGCAGCTTGTACTGCGTGCTATGCCGGACAGAAAGGTTTCCGGTGCAGTTAGCGGGGATGACAGCATCAATTGTGACGATAACTCTGCCGTTGCTTCCGGTTGCAGAGTCCTCCTGTACAACTCCGAGCAAGTAGTGGAAGTTGAGCCGATAACCTGTCTGGAGTACGGGCGTGTTCTGCTGAAACGGCCACTGGAGCGGAGTTTTCCGTCAGGGACATTATCTCTGACGAACTGGAAAGTTGAGGATGGGTTTGCTGTCGGTGCTCCCGGACAGGTATATCTTTCAAGTATTCTTGAAATTCTTGCGGATGCGCCGTCCGGTACGCTTATTCTGACACGTGACCTCCATCGTGGAGAACTGAAGCTTTCATACCGGAACATACGTGGGACAGGGGAATGGGTCGAGCTGACGAAAGAATCTGAATCGGCCAGTCTGGTGGACAGTCGGTATATTGATGAATACTACGCCGTACCGGGCGGCTACATCCAACTCAAAGCAGAAGTTGTCGGCAGTCTCAGTGTCACTGTGCATCGAATCATACTGTTTCCGCAACCGGTCAGGCAGCTTCTTGCAGTGGTCAAAGCCCCTGTTCTGGTAGGCATCAATTCCGGTGAAACAGTGATGCATGACAGTATCAAACTGGAATCTTCGCCATATCGTAACTGCTATGGCGATCCTATGAAGCATGCGGAATATCGTCTTGTGGGGGGTGAGGATGCCGATTTTATTTTTCCCTTTCCCGATACTGAAGCACATATTCTTGATGAAAAGGAAGCTCCGCCGGAAGGTTCCTATGTTTTTATGTGTCGCCATGTTTCGGATGTTGGTGATAGCTCGGAGTGGGATCAGGTTAAAGATGTTTATGTGAAGAAGCATATAAAATACTTCGGTTTCCAGGGACATCCAGATGCCGGAGGCTTCGGCACCTCCCCGTTCCGTATGCAGAATGATGAAGCAGTACACTTCGGTTTTGAAGGAGCGGCAGCGTCAGGCGGCTTTGACTCTGCACCGTTTGTCGTTCCTGCAACGGAATAGGAGGGCTGATGGCTATCGAAAATATTGTATGGGCAAGCAAGGCCCCGGATGGGAAGGTTATTGCTCCTTCCACGGAAAAACAGCAGCAGGGGTATGATGCCGAGATTCCCACGGCAGAAAATTTCAACTGGATTCTTCGTAATGTGACTGGCCGTTTGAAAACTCTGGAAGAAACGTGGGTTGATGCCGCACTTGTTTCTGAGGCGGGAACCAGAGAGGAAGTTATTTCTGCCGGCGAAGCTTTTACAGTGCCAGAATACTGTGTTGGAACTGGAGCATTGCGGGTGTACCTTGACGGATTTCCCTGCGTCGCCGGGCCGCATGCTCAATATCAAGAAGTTGGAGAAGTGGGAAAATCTTCAACAAGCATCACATGGAATGACAATATTCCTGTGTATTTCCAAATTGTCGTTCAAACCAGGGTTTCCAATATGACGGCGGAGTATGACCAGTGGCTCCGTACCAAGGTGGACAAGCTGGAGTTCAGCGCGTCCGACTGGGATGAAGGAGTGCTTTCGCTTCCTACGGACAGGCCAATCGCCGCCATATACCAGCTTGCTGAAGATGGTACGGCTTCATTGGCGGTCGGGGTCTCCATCAGCAGGTTGGACTCGATTCAACTTCTCAAGACCGACGTGGGGTTTGATGGATATGTACTCGTTTTCTCTCTTAACTAACAGTTTTTATTTGAGGTATGTGGTACGCGCCATGCAAAACCTTCTGGACGGGATAAAGCAGTACCTGATTTTCATTCTGCTGGGTAGTATTGGCGGCGTCGCCTATCAATTGTTGTACAGAGGGCAGCGTGTCAGTTTCTGGGATATCTTGCGGGGAGCTTTCGTTTCCGGCTTTACAGGACTGATGGCTGGCCTGGGCGCCTCACATATGGGAGTGGGGGAGGAAGCGACCTATCTTGTCGCCGGACTGCTTGGTTTCGCAGGGGGATTCGGCCTTCTCTGGCTGTTGGCAGCGGCCATGAAGAGGTTCGACCTGTCTCCATCTGATGTGGCTGATCTGGCTTCAGCAATGCACGGCCTGCACGATCGGAAGGAACCTGCCCGCTCTCTGGTGGATCTCGTACAGGGAGGAGTACTTTCCCGGCGTGACTACTCAGCCATTATGGGAGGGGATATTTCCATACTCCTGCGTATCCACGAAGAGGGGAGAATCAATGATCAGGAGTTGATTATGCTCCTCAACTGGAAGCATATACTGACGCGTCGGGAAGGGCGTGAGCAAGGAAGAAGGCATGACATGGAAAACCAGTGAAATGGAGAGGTGCGGACAACCACTCTGGCTGGTCAAAATGTATGAATTGACCGTCAAAGGTATTCGGAAACATGGGTTGCCCAGCGAAGTGTCTGGTCAGGTTCTTGCGGTCAAGGTACCAACGCTTATGGTTCAGGCCGATGTAATGCGGCGGTCACCTCCCAAGGCACCAGGAAAAGAAGTAGGGACACTCATTATTTGAATTGCTGGCAAGCTAAAAATTTGTGGGTGCAGAGAATGAACGCGTCAGAGTAAAAATGCTCTGGCGCGTTCATTTTCTGTCAGCTTTTTTCAGTAGTTGGAATGTGTGATATATCGGTAAAATGTTTTTCTAACCATATCTTCGCTTTTTCTGTATCAAGTATATGCAGACTCCCTCCCCAAAACAAACTCCGACGTGTCTCCCATGCCCCTTTTACTTCCAGAGTAAGAGTGTTACCCCACAAAATAATTCCATTCAAGTTAAAGAACATCAAATTTAAAGCTGCCATACGTACACAATCCAAGTTTATGTCTTGGCCTATGAACAGGGTTTGATTTAGTTGTTCTTGAGTCTGGTTTTTGGCTGTAGCTATCAGGCAGACTCCTGCACCACAAGACGGATCCATCACTTTAATATATCCTGTTTGAGGTAGACTTGACTGGCATATTTGTGCCATAAGCTGAGCTATGGACGATGGCGTAAGGTATTGTCTCTGGTGAGTATCAGAAGCATACTCTTCAAATAACACTCTCAAGACTTCCTCATTTGTTGCCTGCATGTACTCCAGTAAATGTGCGGTGGCTTTGGCAAAATGGTTTGCTTCCCGTTGTTCTGTTGGGCCTTCATTACGATACTGACCCATAATTTCCAGATAATGCGGATCATCATGCAAAAAAGCATAAAACATGACTCCTATCCAGTCTTGAAAAACACGAGAACCATTATATCCTTTACTAATGATGGCATTGAGTTCTTTTCTTATCATATCCAGTCCCGGGTGGAGTTTTTGATTACTTTTTTTGCTCATAACGCCTCCTTCCGTATTTGTTATTCTGTCTTCTGAAAAACAAAACACCCTGCCGGAATTTCCGGTAGGGTGTCCTATTGTTTCTCGATTTTCTGTTGTTAAACACTGTCAGGAATATCAAAAAAGCATTTTCCTGAAACTCCACAATATCGAGATAAAATGGAATCTATATGGCTCTTGTTGTCACTGTATAAATAATAATTATGAAAATATCGTGTAGTCGTGCGACGTACCAAGGCTTTTACGATGCAAAGATGATCTGTGAGAGCATAGACTTCATATTTTTCTTTTTTGAGAACTCGCTTTGTTAGTTCCTGACGTGTAACTCCAAATTCATCTCCTAATTTCAGTGCCTGCTCGAACCTGATTCGGCGGCTGATATTTTTCTCCATGAACAGCCTCCCTGATAAATATTTTTTTGAAAAAAGTGCAAAGAAAAATGGCATACAGCGTATTCTTGGATTCATACCCTTTAGAGGGGATTTCCGTATGCCATTTTCACGATCTTATAACACAATTTTCTTCTAAAGAATTGTTGTATCTGTTGAAACTGTTCAGTTTTTGAGCAAAAAAGAATATGGTATTGATGTCAGTTAACTGTAAGTAGAAAATAATCCTTTCCCCTCTTAATCAGTTGGTTCGGTGTTCAAGTCACCGATGGCCCACCAGCAAAAAAGAATATCCCGACAGGTTTTCCTGCCGGGATTTTTTGCGTTCTTTCGCCGGGAGGCAGCGTTTTTCTTAGGGAAGGCGGGGTGTTGGAATATGCCGGTGCGGAGCTTCTGCTTTGTTTCTTGAGTTGCGTCGGGATCATCTGAAAAGGACGGAGCGGAGTATCGAAAGACCGAGAAGGATATTGCCGACCGCGAAACAGCGGCGCAAGGCCTGCATCGGCAATCGCGGCGAATGGGCCAGCCGTGCGCCTACAACGGCCATGCTCATGCTGGAAACCAGCAGGCAGAACATCCCGGGAAGGTACACGAAACCTACGGAGTAGGGAGGAAGCTCCGGGAAGTTCCACCCTGCGATGGCATATCCGAGGGTTCCGGTCAGGCTGATGGGCAAGCTCAGGGCGGCGGACGTGCCCACGGCGTCGGCCCAATCGATCGCGGCCCAGACCAGGAAAATCACGCAGAGCATGGTCCCGGCGATGCCCGCAAGGCTCGAAATCAGGCCGATGAGTATGCTGACCGGAAGCATGGCCCGTTCGAGCCGCCCGGTCTTGGGGCGGGGGGTGGAATTGAAGAGCAGATGAACGCCGACCAGCATGACGAAGAAGGCGAAAAAGCCGCGCAGGAATAATCCTGAAAGGTGTGGAGCGAGAAGCGCGCCGCCGAGCGTGCCCGCGATGATGCCGGGGGCCATCTTTTTCCAGATGTCGGCGCGCACGGAACCATAGCGCCTGTGCGCCAGCACGCTGGAAAGGGATGTGAACAGGATGGTGGCGAGGGATGTACCAAGCGACAGGTGCTGCGTCGTGTCCACGGAAAAACCGAGGCGGTCGAAAAATACGTTGAGCAGGGGCATGATGATCACCGCCCCGCCGACACCGAGAAGCCCGGAAAGGAGCCCCACAAAGGCACCCCCAAGCACAAGAAGCCCAAGCATGGAAAGCATGACGTCCCTATGGCCTTTCCAAAAAGACAGAAAACGATTCCGATTGCCTCATCATGTCGGGAGGTTCCTCCCGGAATCCAGTGATAGCAGATCAACCGGCAGAGATCGATAGGCTTCCGGGATGTCCTCCGGATGCACGGCTAGCCCCTCCAACTCCCCACGGGAAGTAAGCGCTTCCAGCCCACAGAGTATGGAGGAAAACATGCCGTCTTGTCCGCAAGGACTGCGGGGCGGATGGAGGTGGGGAGAGGAAGGAGGGAGGAAAAAAGAAAACCCCCCTCCTGTTTGCATTTGCAATTGCAACTACAAGCGTGAGGGGGCTTATTTTGAAGGGTAAACGGGTGTGGATTTGTATCGTAACCCGTTCGTTTTGTTTTGGTGCCCAGAGCGGGGATTGAACCCGCACAACCTTGCGGTCCAGGGATTTTAAGTCCCTTGCGTCTGCCAGTTCCGCCATCCGGGCATGAGCTGTATAGAATACTTGTATCAGGGTGAGGAGTCAACAGACGAGGCTGCTCTCCCTTTGGCTTCCGGTCCACGAAATGTATTTATCCCTGACAGGCTAGGATGCGTACTTCTCGAAAAAAGGAAGAAGTTCCAGCGGATCATATAGGATTTTGTCCGCGCCGCTTTCTTTCAGTTCTTGGGCTCCCCGAAATCCCCAGTCCACGCCGACCGCAGTCATTCCGGCATTGTGGGCTGTCAGCATGTCCACATTGCTGTCTCCGACAAAGACTGTTTCATTGGGGATACTGTCGAGATGCCGGGCCGCGTTGAGGGCTCCGGTGGGATCGGGTTTATGGGGCAGGTTCGGCATAGCCCCCTGAATGAACAGGAAAGGACTCTCGGGAAAGTAGTGCTTGAGCATGTGGAGCGTCCATTCGTGCGGCTTGTTCGTCACGACGGCCAAGGGGATGCCGCGCCTTTGGAGTTCCTGCAAGAGTTCGGGGACATGCGGGTAGGGCCGCGTCTTTACGGCCCAGTCTCTGGCATAGTTGGCGCCCGTGCGTTCCACAAGTGCTTCGAAACCCGTAGGCCCGATGCGATCCGCTTCCCCTTCGGGCAGGGCCCGGCGGACGAGCATACGCAGGCCGTTGCCGACGAACTGACGGTAGGCGGCGACGGGATGTTGCGGGTAACCTGCTGAATGCAGCGCGGCATTGGCGGCATTGGCAAGATCGTCGAGCGTGTCCAGCAAGGTTCCGTCAAGATCGAAGATGGCGGCGTGATGGTTTTGTTTGTTCATGGCGATCCTCTGAAATCCGTTGTATCCGCTGTGCCATACACAGGCAAAGGGAACGGGTGAGACGGCAGCATGACAAAGGACGCCGTGTCTTTCAAGCGGGAATCTTGTGCGGAGCGAGTGCAGTGGGTTGCATCGTGGCTGGATTTTGCTAACTCTAGCGCGGTGCCGCGGTATCGCGGCGATTTTTTCGGAAGCGGGGGCAGTATGGCGCAGGGTAAGGAACGTGCGGACGAGTTGGTTTTTGCGCAAGGTTTGGCGGAAAGCCGCGAAATGGCGAAACGCCTGATCATGGCGGGCAAAGTGGCGCTGGAAGATGTTTCCGGCGTGCGGCAAAAAGTGGATAAGCCCGGTCACAAATATCCGCTGGATACGGCCTTCGCACTGGTCGGCATCGAGAAGTACGTCAGCCGTGGCGCGTATAAGTTGCTGACCGCCATAGAGCATTTCAAGCTGGATGTGACCGGGTTCGTCTGTCTGGACGCCGGGGCTTCCACGGGCGGGTTTACGGACTGCCTGCTGCAGCACGGCGCGGCGAAGGTGTATGCGGTGGACGTGGGCAAGGAGCAGCTCCATGAGCGTATGCGCCGCGATCCGCGGGTCATCAGCATGGAAGGGACGAATTTACGCACGGCTCCCGAAGAGTTGATTCCCGAGCCGGTGGACATCATCGTCGCCGATGTCTCTTTCATTTCCCTGACGCTGATCCTGCCGCCCTGCGTGCGCTGGCTCAAGGAAGGCGGTTTGGTGGCGGCGCTGGTCAAGCCGCAGTTTGAGCTTGGGCCGCATCAGACGGACAAGGGGGTGGTGCGTGATCCCGCCTTACGCCAGCAGGCGGTGGATAAAGTGCTGCTGTTTTGCCAGGAGCGTCTCGGCCTTGAGTGCCTCGGCGTCGTGCCTGCCGCCGTCAAGGGGCCCAAGGGAAATCAGGAGTATATCGTTTGCCTGCGCCGCCTAGGGGCTGGGCAGGTGGCGTGTGGAAGTGAGGTGGAGCAATGAAACCGGGGGAGGAAGCCCCTTTTGAAGAAGGCGTTTCCTCCTCCGGCCCCCTCCTTTCCTGAGGCTTTCGACTGGCGGGGAGGCTGTACGGCAGGAGTTCCTTCGTCTGTTGAACCTGCCGGAGTGTTGAGGGGAAAAGTGGGGAGAGGAGGGCAGGACTTCGGCTGCCGTTCGTTGCCGTACAGAAAAAAGAAGAAAGCGGCCTGATCCAGTAAAAATGGATCGGGCCGTTTTTTTATAAGGATAGGGGAAACGTTTGGGTTCCTGTGGGGCGGTTGCTCTTCGGGAGAAAGGAGGGCCTCTCTGTTGTTGCACGGGAACAGCGGCCCGAGACCAGAGGCATGAATGGGAAGCGGCTCTGATGCGCGGCTTTTCCATATAGCGTTGCCCCGAATGGACAACGGAAAGGGAAGGGCTCGTTGGGGTGGCGCGGGGTTAGCGGTACTCGGGGATAGGGCGCTCCACTTTTTCAAGAAAGGCTCCTGTAACGAGGCCGAGCAGTTCCTCCGTTTTGTCTTGGGAATAGGCGTCCCCCGCGTGAAAGCGGATAATGGAGGCGAGCCAATCCTGCATGTCGCTGCGGGAATGCTCGGCGTTGAACATCCGGAGTTGATCCTCAAGCAGGAAGACCTGGTGAATGGTGATATCCTTGATGACTTCGGCATCGGACATTGTCTTGCCCGCCCATTCTTTGAAGAATGTTTTGTAGTCTTCCGCAAGGGTTGCCACGGATTCCTCGCGCATCATGCGGACGGCCCGGAGGTAGACCCGCAGGAAGGAAGCCACCTGACTGGGGTGGGCAGCGGCAAAATCTTTGTCCGCCATGAGCAGTACGGATTGCGGGGCGTTGACGGAGCGCGATGTGGCCGCGACTTTAAGCCCATGTTCGTCTCCGGTGTAACTGTAGGGGGCCCACAGCACGATGGCGTCGCCTTCCCCCTCAAAGAAAGCCTGAAGTCCCGGTACGGCATCCGTATTTTGGATCCGCACGTCCTCAGTCGTCAGGCCGTAGGCGGCAAGCCATTTGGTAAGGAGATATTGGGCCGATGACGAGGCGGGGCAAATGATGGTTTTGCCCCTTACGTCGTCGGCTTTGCCGTAGAGGTTCGGATATCCCTTGTTGGCGCCTTTGGTATCCAAAAGCGGGCTGTCGGGCCGGACCATGACCGCATTGGCCAGAGATTCGTCATTGCCGACGCCGATGATGGTGAATTGTTCAGGATAGGGGCTGGTCAGGATGGGGAACGCGCCGCAAGCTCCGATGACCCACTTGTCCGCATTGCCGATCAGATCTTTGCCCGAGTCGAACCTGTTGAGGACGATGTCGAGCCCTTCCTGCTTGTCCCAGCCCTTTTGTTTGGCGTACCAGATGAGGAACGTCTCATGCTCGGGAAGCCAGCCCGTTTCGAGTTTGAACGGAGGTTCCTGGTAAGCGGCGGAGAGATCCGCCGTCAGGGCGAGGAGAAGTGCAAAAAAGCCGAATAGTCCGGACAGCGTACTGCGCCGCATGACTCTATCCTTATAATGATGGTCGCAAAAAAAGCGGGGGGATTGGCGAAATGTATGGAAGCGGTCTGGTTTGACAGAAAAATCACTTCTTCCGGTTCCTTTAGAGATTCATACCGTGTTTGCTCCGGATTGCCAAGAAGTTGTGTTTTTCACGTGTGTTTTGCCTTATTCCCGTTCCGAGTGGGGACGAGGGGAGACGGTTTCTTTCTCAGACGGCCTCAACATATTGAGGCTGTTTGATGAATCAACCTATACGAATAAGGCGTACTCCAAAAGAGGAGGCTCTCTATGGGACAAAAATGTCCCGTGGGACAAAAATGCCCCATGAGGGTAGTTCTAGTTAACATGCTAAAAATACATAAAATACAGGAAAACATATTTTTTGCGGGACATTCGTGTCTCGTTGTGAGGAAAAGAACTTAGTGGTGGATTATTTTAAAAACAGAAAAAATATTATTTATTATTACAGTCGATTAATACGAATAAAAGCCTCTTTGCAATGCCTGTTCAGGTATTTTGGCTCGGCACTTGCTAAAGAGTTAGTGCCTTCGGGAACAATCCCGACGTTCCAATAGAGTTTTTGGATGATGCGTCCTTTTTCGTTCAAAGCCGGGATGCGGCGGTGAACGAAAAAGAGCGTGAAGAAACCACTCTTGAAACGCGAAGACAAAGAGGGACTTTTGGTCATGAGCAACGAACATGTTGAAAGCGGACGTGAAGAACTGAAGAAAACGATGAGCCCGGCTGAAGTTTGGGCTCTTGCCGTGGGCGCCATCATCGGTTGGGGCTGCTTCGTCCTTCCCGGGGCGCGCTTCCTCCCTGAGGCTGGGCCTATCGGTAGTGTGTTGGCTTTCATTGTCGGCGGCGGCCTCCTGTGTTTCGTCGCCCTTGCTTATAGCATCCTCGTCAAGGCCTATCCCGTGGCCGGCGGCGCGTTCACCTATGCCTACGTCGGTTTCGGCAAAGCATGGGCCTTTATTTGCGGATGGGCCCTCATCCTTGGCTATCTCTGCGTTATCGCCGCCAACGGCACCGCGCTGGCCCTTCTCAGCCGCGCCTTGCTGCCGGGTGTGTTCGACGTGGGGTATCTGTACAGCGTAGCCGGTTGGGACGTGTACGCCGGTGAACTGGCCATGATGACCTGCGCCTTCCTGTTCTTCGGGTACATGAACTTCCGCGGCATGGACTTCGCCAGCAGCATCCAGCTCATCCTTGCCTTTGCGCTGGTGGCCGGTGTGCTCATCCTGACGGTGGGTTCCTTCTCCACGTCCACCGCGTCGCTCGACAACCTGTTCCCCCTGTTCGCAGAAGGCCGTTCGCCGTGGGCTTGCGTCATCTCCATCGTAGCGATCACCCCCTGGTTGTTCGTCGGCTTCGATACCATTCCCCAGACCGCTGAAGAATTCGACTTTCCGCCTGAAAAGTCCCGCCGCCTGATGCTGAACTCCATCATATGCGGTGCGACGCTGTATGCCTTGGTCCTGATTTCCGTGGCCATCATCATTCCCTACACCGACCTGCTCGGCCAGAACCACACGTGGGCTACCGGCGCTGTGGCTGACATGGCCTTCGGACGCTTCGGCGGCATGATCCTCGCCATCCCTGTCCTCGCGGGCATCCTGACCGGCATGAACGGCTTCTTCATGGCCACCACGCGCCTGCTGTTCAGCATGGGCCGCGGCAAGTTCCTGCATCCTTGGTTCCTGAAGGTGCACCCCAAGTATGGCACCCCGACCAACGCCGTGCTGTTTACCCTCGGCCTGACCCTTATCGCGCCTTTCTTCGGTCGCTCCGCCCTCAACTGGATCGTCGACATGTCCGCTATGGGCACCGCGCTCGCCTACCTTTCCACCTGCCTCGTTGTTTACAAGTACGCCTCTCGCTTCGCGGACCAGACCCCGTGGTGGAGCAAGTCCGTGGCCGTGGTCGGTGCGCTGACCTCCATCGCCTGCTTCCTTATGCTGGCTGTGCCCGGCTCTCCGGCCGCCATTGGGTTCGAATCGTGGATTATGCTGCTCGCATGGGTAGCCATCGGTGCCTGCTTCTACTTTAGCCGCGCTTCCATACTGCGTTCCATCCCCGAAACGAGTATGCAGTATATGCTCCTCGGAACGGCTGACCGTCCGCTGCTTTTTACCCCGAAGGCCGCTGAAGAAGAGGTCTTCGAAGAGGACGACGCCAAGTCTACTGTTGAACTGGGTTAGGCACTCCCTCCCCTAACCTGATATGAAAAGCCGGGGCCGTTTATGACGGTCCCGGCTTTTTTATGGTCTTACGCCTGGCGCTGGGATGGATGCTTACGGGAGGATCGCTTTCCAGAAGGTTTCGATGGCGGCGCGGTGGACGGTTTTGTTGCGATAGAGCTTGATGTCCACTTCCACGCTGAGATCCGGGCGGTCTTCCCATATGCGGCGGATGGTGCCCCGCTTCAATTGCTCGCTCACCAGCGTTTCCGGAACCCATGCCATGCCGATGCCTTTTTCCAGCATTTTGACGATGCCCTCGCTCAGGCTGCTCTCATAGACGGACTGGAGTTCGCAGGGCGTCTTTTCGTAAAGCGGAAGGATGATCCGGTTGGCGAAGGAGAAATTGCTGTAGGAAAGGTAGGGCAGGGGGGAGGCGCTCGGAAGGCGTTCCGCAAGGGCGCTCCCCACGACGGGGAGGAAGCGTTCCCGGCCGACGGTGGCGGATTCGATGTGCGACAGGAATTCGCTGTCCGATTCATACTCGTCCAGCCTGTAGGTGAGCAGCATGTCCACCTGATGTTCCATCAGGGCGCAGAAATGCTCTTCCACGCTTTGAGGAAAGGGATTGACCACAAAGCGGAGCTGATCGCACGTCTGCCGCACCCGGAAGAGAAGATCCGGGAGCACGTTGATGGAGAGGGTAGGCAGGCTGATGAGGCGGACGATGCCGTCGGAACGGTTCCCGGCCGCGAACTCCCTCCGGGCTTCGGCCATGCGGTCCACGATGTCGCGTGCCACGGGCAGGAACTGTTCTCCCTGCGCCGTGAGGCGGACGGGGAGGGCCGTCCGGTCGAACAGGACCACGCCGAGCCACTCCTCCAGTGCCCGGATGCGGCGGCTGAAGGCGGGCTGGGTGACGTTGCGCTCCTGCGCCGCATGTGAAAAGCTTCTGTGGCGGCACAGGCTGAGGAAATCTTCAAGGAGTTTCTGGTCCACGGGGGGCTCCATGCATTTTGATCATGACGCGATACGAAATCGGCAATTGCCAGTTCCGCTGGGTGTTTCTTATAGTCACAGCACGTTCAGTATTCGCACCAAACAGGAGAAACGTCCATGCCTCGTCTCGAACATGATTTTTTGGGTGAAATGCGCATCCCTTCCGATACATATTATGGAATCCAGACCTACCGGGCCGTCGAGAACTTCCCGATTTCCGGCGTGAGCATCGCCAGCTTCCCGGAACTTATCAAGGCGCTCGGTCTGGTCAAGAAGGCCTCGGCCATTGCGAACATGCAGTTCGGCGTGCTGCCCCGCGAGATCGGGGACGCCATTTGCGCGGCTTGCGACGAGATCATCGAGGGCAAGCTGCACGATCAGTTCCCCGTGGACTGCATTCAGGGCGGCGCGGGAACTTCGACCAACATGAACGCCAACGAGGTCATCGCCAACCGCGCCCTTGAGCTGTTGGGCCACAAGAAGGGCGAATACGAATATTGCCACCCCAACAACCATGTGAACTGCTCGCAGTCCACCAACGACATTTATCCCACGGCCCTGCGCATCGCCCTGTATACCATGCTCGGCCAGCTGACCGGCGATATGGCCTATCTCCAGCAGGGATTCGCGGCCAAGTCCGAAGAGTTTTCGGACGTCATCAAGATGGGCCGCACACAGTTGCAGGACGCGGTGCCCATGACGCTCGGTCAGGAATTCGGCGCGTACGCGACGACCATCGGCGAGGACATCCTGCGCGTCGAGGAATCCCGCAAGCTCCTGCTTGAGGTCAATCTGGGCGCGACCGCCATTGGGACAAGCATCAACGCGCCCAAGGGCTACGCAGAAGTCGCCTCGAAGGCCCTCGCCGAAGTCAGCGGCATTCCGGTGGTGCTGTCCACCAATCTCATCGAAGCGACATGGGACACCGGGGCCTATGTGCAGACCTCCGGCGTGCTCAAGCGCATCGCGGTCAAGCTGTCCAAGATCTGCAATGACCTGCGCCTGCTGTCCTCCGGCCCGCGCACGGGCATCAATGAGATCAACCTGCCCCGGTTGCAGCCCGGTTCCTCGATCATGCCGGGCAAGGTCAACCCGGTCATCCCCGAAGTGGTCTCGCAGGTGGCTTTCGACATCATCGGCAAGGACGTGACCATCACGATGGCGGCGGAAGCAGGGCAGCTTGAGCTGAACGTCATGGAGCCGATCATCGCCTTCTCGCTGTCGAACGGCATCCACCGTCTGCGCCAGGCCATGCGGACGTTGCAGGATCGCTGCGTGAGCGGCATTACGGCGAACAAGGAACGCTGCCGCAGCATGGTCGAGAACAGCATCGGCATCATCACGGCCCTGAATCCTTATCTTGGCTATGAAACCTCCGCGTCCATCGCCAAGGAAGCCCTCGAAACCGACGGCTCGGTGATCGACATCGTGCTTGCCCGCAACCTCCTCAGCCGCGAGAAGCTCGACGACATCCTCGCCCCCGAGCACATGATCAACAGAAAGTAATGATCGGGGGAATCTCCCTGAAAAGGAAGGTGCCCCTGGCTTTTCCCAACGACGCTCGACTGGATGGGATTGTACTGAAGGCGTTTCGATACGATTGAGAAACAGGGGTACGGCCCCCGAACTTCCTCCGGCTAGCTTGGCGGCCGCCGGTGAAAGGTACGTTCCCATCCGGAGCGTCAAAAAAAGCGCCCTGTTCCGTGATCCGGAAGAGGGCGCTTTTGTATTGGAGGCAAGCCGCGTTGCTGGCGAGGCAAAAAGATTTCCGGCGTGTCGCACGCGCTTTCACGAAAGCGTTACTGGCGCCGTCCCTCTCCCCGTATGGCGGCGAGAACGGCGCTCAGCAGGAACCAGCCGCAGGAGACGAGGACAACGGTCGCTCCGGTGGCTGTCCCGGCCCATTCCTGTGCGGAGAGCACCAGCCCGGCCACGGCGGAAGTGACGCTGACGAGGATCGACCACCAAAACATGCCCCCGGCCGTGCGGGCGAGGTTGCGGGCCGTGGCGGCGGGCACGATGAGCAGCGCCGTCACCAAAAGGACGCCCACGGCCCAGACGGAGAACATCACGACAAGCGCGAGCAGCCCGGCGAAAAGGTATTGCCAGAAAAAGACGTTGATGCGGTGGGCCTTGGCGACCACGGAGTTTAGGCCGATGTACAACAGGCGGTTGTAGCCCCATATCTGAAAGGCCACCAGCGCGAAGAACAGGCCGATGAGCCAGCGGATATCGGTTTCGGTGATGGTCAGGATGTCGCCGTACAGGAACTGCTGCAGATCCCGGGCCACGGCGTTGTCCCGGCTGACCACGGCGAGGCCGAAAGCCATGACCGCCGAGAAGAATACGCCGATGATCGTATCCGAGGAGAGGGCACTGTTCCGCTGTACGGCCATGATGCCGAGCCCGACGAGGATGCCGAAAACCGGCATGGCGACATGCGGGTTGATGGAAAAGATCAGGCCGAGCGCCACGCCCGCGAAGGCTGAATGGCTGATGGCGTCGGAAAAGAAGGCCATGCGGAAGCTGACGACCTGCACGCCCATGGTCGCCGCCATCGGCGCGAGCAGGATCAGGGCGACGAGTGCCTGTTGCATGAACCCGGCCTGCAGGCACTCGAAGGGGAGCAGGGACACGAGGCGGTAGAGCGGCTCGAGATCAAGCATGGTGGTCCTTTAGCTGGTCCGCGGTGGGGGCATGGGGATTGATGAGGCCCATGTGCATACCGAACAGGGCCATGAGGTTTTCTTGCGTCAGCACCTCGTCGGGCGTGCCTTCCGCGAAGACATGCCGCTTGAGGCAGATGACGTGCGTGGCGTGGTGGAAGACCATGCCGAGATCATGGCTGACCATAAGCTGCGTGAATCCCTTGGCGGCGCGCAGTTCGTCCAGCAGTTCGCAGAACAGATGCTCTCCCTGAAAATCCACCCCGGCCGAGGGCTCGTCGAGCACGAGCAGTTCCGGTTCCTGTTGCAGGGCAAGCGCCAGCAGGACGCGCTGCATTTCGCCGCCGGACAAATCGCCAAGCCGCCGGGAGGCGAGGTGTTCCGCCTTGACCATTGAAAGGAGCTCCAGCGAATGTGCCTTCAGCGAGGGCCGGATGCCGAGCCAGAGCGGGCGCTTCTGGATGCCCATGACGAGGAATTCCACGACCGTGAGCGGCATCCCCCGATCAATGCTGATGCGCTGCGGCACATAGCCGAGCCGGAAGGGTTTTCCGCTCCGTCCCGTCATGACGTCGATGTCCCCGTCGTGGCGCATCTCGCCGATGAGGGCGAGGATGAGCGTGGTCTTGCCCGCGCCGTTGGGGCCCACGATGACGGTGCAGCTTCCCTGCGGGACCGTGGCGTTGACGTGCTCAAGGATGGCGAGCCCGCTCCGGCGCACGGATACGTCGCGGAAGACGACGGCGTTAGTTGGTTCCAAGGGTGCTCTCCAGCGTGTGCAGGTTGGCGCGCATGGTTTTTTCGTAATAGTCCAGCGGTGCGATGGTCGGCCCCGTGGCGACGGGGTCCAGCTTTGCCGTGGCGACCCCGGTTTCACGGGACAGGGTGGCGGCGACCTTGTCCGGATACTGCGGTTCCGTGAAGATGGCTCCGACATGCTGGCTGCGGATCGCCTTGATCAGCTTCATCATATCGGAGGCGGACGGCGCCTGCGTGTCGTCGGCCTGAATGACCGCGACCACATCAAGCCCCATGTCGCGCGCCAGGTAATCGAATACTCCGTGCTGCGTGATGATGCGGCTGTTTTTCAGTTTGCCGCCGAGCGCGGCGAATTCGTCCGCCAGCGCGTCGAGCGTCCGGGCGTAGTTCTCGGCATTGGCCCAGTATGTTGCGGCGTTGGCGGGATCGAGATCGGCAAGCTGCCCCGCGATGGAACGGGTCATCTGCGCGGCCATGCGCGGGCTGGCGAACAGGTGAGGGTTCATCCCCCCATGATGGTGCCCCTCATGCTCCTCGTGCGCCGCTTCCGCGTCCGTATACGGGAGCAGCCCGGAGATGCCCTTGGAACTGTCGATGGTATGAAGTTCCTTTTGGGCGCGTGCCGAAGGGGAACCGAGGAAGGCTTCAAGGCCGAGCCCATTGAGTACGAGGATGTCGGCCTGTGCGAGCTTGCTCATGTCCTGCGGCGTGAGGGCGTAATCGTGGGGGCATCCGGCCTGCGCGGGGAGCATGAGCTGCACCTCCACATCCGGCACGTTTTGCGTGATGTTACGGACGATCTGGTAGACGGGGAAAGTGGTGGCGAGCACCCTGGTCTGAGCGAGGGCGGCACCGCACATCAGCGTGAGGATCATGAGGAATACGATTCCGGCGGTGGTTTTACGCATAGGGGCTCCTTGCGGGAAAAGCGCGGACGGCTTATTGCTATTGCGAAGGCATTTGCAATTACTGCTTGCCGCATGAGGTGTCAAGAGGTTTGCGGATTGCGGGAATGCGTGCAATACAGAGGCTGATACGCATATGAGGTTTGGGAATGAAACGGAAGACATCACAACGGGCGGCGATCGAACAGGTTTTTTGCCAACTGGATCGCCCGCTCGGCATTGAGGAAATATTGGAAACCGGGCGGATGGCGGTGGAATCGCTCAATCAGGCCACCGTATACCGCAATGTGAAGCTGCTGTTGGAAAACGGCTGGCTCAAACAGGTGTGCCATCCGTCCCTCGGCACGCTCTACGAACGCACGGGAAAGGGGCATCACCATCATTTCCACTGCCGGGTCTGCAACCGGGTGTATGATCTGCCCGGCTGTGCCCTGAACGAGCGGGAGGCCGCTCCCTCAGGGTTCCTCGTGGAGGATCACGAGTGTTTCCTGTTTGGGGTCTGCCCCGCCTGCCACGCTTGAGGGAAAGCCAAGGTGCCACGAGGCCAGTTCAACCCTCGTAACCTTGTCTCTTCTCCTTGCGCTTTTTTCAACGATTTTTTGATGGCGGAGTCCGGGCCTACTCTGTGCGGCGGCTATGATATTGCCTGTTCCGCTGAAGCCCGGGCCGTTTGAGATCTGCTAGAGCCCGAGCAGCAAGCGGAGATAGATCAGGATGATGATCGTGTTGATGCCGATGGTCGGGAGCCATTCCTTATAGTGGAGACGTGAAACAAGCAGGCTGACGATCACCACGCCGAGGGTCCACAAGGCTATGGCGAACAGTTCGGCAAAGCCGGCGGCCATGGCCCGGCCCGCTCCATCGCTGCCCGTGACAACGTAGCAGTGTTCCATGTACAGGGGGACCACGACGTAAAGGCCGAAGGGATGTGCCGCCGCCGTCAGGAGGTAGAAGAGAGGTTTCATTGCTGCGCCTTTGAGAGGACGGTCTTAAATGAGCTGACAGAGCAGAGTGGTGAGCACAATGGCGAAGGCGTTGACCACAACCGATGTAAGGCATTCCCCATATTGTGCCTTTGAGCCGGTCAGGCTGACAATGAGGACACACAGCGTCCAGAACCCCATGAAGAAAAGGGCCGCGAAACCTCGGGAGAGGCCTCTGCCCATCGGGTCGCCTACCGTGCCGACGCCCCGCGTTATTGCGGGAAGCAGGACATATGCGCCAAATGGGTACGCGGCCGCCGTCAGAGCGTGGAACAAGCCTTTTTTCATACGCTGCCTGTCTCGGAGGAAAAAGGAAAATCAGCGGCTGCCGGGAGCGGTGCGGCGGATTTTTTCGATGAGCGCCGTGGTCGAATAGCCTTGCAGCAAGGGGAGGCTTATGACTTCACCGCCGCGCCGTTGCACCGATTCCCGGCCTACGATGCGATCCACGGACCAGTCCCCGCCTTTGACCAGCACGTCTGGCTGTACGGCCTCGATGAGCTTCGCGGGCGTATCCTCGTCGAACCGGACCACGAAATCCACGCTTTCCAGATGCGCCAGCACAAAGGCCCGCACAGGATACGGATTGACGGGCCGGTCGTCGCCCTTGCCCTGCCGTTTGACCGATTCGTCGCTGTTCAGCCCGAGCACCAGCACATCGCCCTGCGCCTTGCAGCGTTCCAGCAGATCCACATGCCCCGGATGCAGGATGTCGTAACACCCGTTGGTGAAGACGATTTTTTTGCCTTCCCCGCGCAGGGCATCCAGTTTTTCCAGCAACTCGGGCATATCGGCCATGCCGGGATGTTTCAGCATATCCATTGTTCGTCCTTGTGTCGGCGCGAAAGGCGTTTTCCGGAAGCGGCGGCTCTTTCGGTTCCACGGGATGTTTTCCGTTTTTCCCAAAGCCGCATTGCCTGTTCCGGGCGAAGCGTTTCTTGCCCATCAAAAGCAGAAAGGAGCCTCTTTTCAAAGGCCCCTCTCCGGTTAGTTCCTGTCAACTCAGTACAATCAGCGAGAAAACCGTGTTCACGGAGAACTGTATCAGCGGGTAGAGAACGTACCCGAGCGCCCCGGTCATGAGCAGCAGGATGAGCACCAGAAAACCGTAGCGCTCAAGCTGCATGTACTGGAATCCGAGCTTCGGCGGCAGGACGCCCCAGAGGATTTTGCTGCCGTCAAGGGGCGGGATGGGCATCAGGTTCAGCCAGCCGAGGCCGATATTCACGACTACGCCGGTCTGGAACATGAGGAAGAAGAAATCCCACACGGTGTTGCCCTGCCACTCGCCGAGCGGGAAAAATTCGATGAGCAGGCGCAGGAGCACGGCGAACCCGATCGACAGCAGGAAGTTGGTGGCGGGCCCCGCAAAGGACACCAGCATGGTGTCTTTCACGATGTTCCGGAAATTCCGGGGATTGATGGGCACCGGTTTGGCCCAGCCGAAGACGAAGGGGCCGGTCAGGCTGGTCAGCACGAAGACGAACAAGCCCATGGGGTCGATGTGAGGCACCGGGTTGAGCGTCAGCCGCCCGAGCATGGCGGCTGTGGGGTCACCCCGCTTGAGGGCCGCCCAGCCGTGGGCGACCTCATGCAGGATGATCCCGAGCATCAGCGGCACGAACGCCACCGACAAGCGTTTTATGGAGACCGCAAGGTCAATGTCGAGCATGTATTACCGTACCGTCAGGCGCAGGAAGCGCTTTTTGCCGAGCTTCACCACGTAGGAACCCGGTTCCAGCGGGGTTTCGGCGTCATCACAGCGTTCGCCGTCAAGCGAGAGCGAGCCCTGCTTGATGAGGCGCTTGGCTTCGCCGCGCGAGGCGGCAAGGCCGGAATCAGTCAGGAAAACCGGAGGCTTGCTTGCTTCGCCGTGTTCACAGGCGAATTCCGGGGCGTCGTCCGGTATGCCGCCGTCCGCAAAGACCGAGTTGAAGCCCTGCAAGGCTTCCTGTGCCTGATCCTCGCCGTGGTAGCGGGCCACGATTTCGTACGCCAGCGCTTCCTTGGCTTTCTTGGGATGCAGGCGGCCTTCTTCGACGTCCTTCTTGAGCGCGGCGATCTCGTCCAGCGACTTGCTGGAGATGAGTTCGTAATAACGCCACATGAGATCGTCGGAAACGGACATCGCCTTGCCGAACTGGTCGGCGGCGGGTTCGTTGATGCCGATGTAGTTGCCGTAGGATTTGGACATTTTGCGCACGCCGTCCAGACCTTCCAGCAGCGGCACGGTCAGGATGCACTGCGGCTCGAGGTCGTACTGGCCCATGAGGGTGCGCCCGACCAGCAGGTTGAAGGTCTGGTCGGTGCCGCCCATTTCGACGTCGGCCTTGAGCGCCACGGAGTCATACCCCTGCATGAGGGGATAGAGGAGCTCGTGCAGGGCGATGGGCGTGTTTTCACGGTAACGCTTGGCGAAGTCGTCGCGCTCCATCATGCGGGCCAGCGTGTAGCGCGAGCCCAGGCGGATGAAGTCGGCGGCGGTGAAGTCGTTGAGCCAGCGGGAGTTGAATTCCACGACCGTCTTTTCGGGATCGAGGATTTTGAAGACCTGTTCCTTATAGGTTTCGGCGTTGGCGATGACCTGTTCGGTGGTCAGAGGCGGACGGGTGGCGGAACGGCCGGAGGGGTCCCCGATGCGGCCGGTGAAGTCGCCGATGAGGAAGACGACCCTGTGGCCCAGTTCCTGAAAATGGCGGAGCTTGTGGATGAGGACGGTGTGGCCCAGATGGAGATCCGGCGCGGTGGGGTCGAAACCGGCCTTGACGGTAAGGGGCTTGCCCCGTTCCAGTTTTTTGCGCAGTTCGCCTTCATCAATCAGATTGGTGATGCCGCGTTTGATCAATTGCATCTGTTTATCGACAGGAATCATCAAAATCTCCTCTCCCTCCCCGTCCGGGAGGATTCGCCGGCGGGCGGCGGGAATGCGTGAGCGGTTGGGGGCGCGTTCAAACGTGCCTCGTTTCCTGTTGCAGACAAACCGGGGACTGTCAATAGCGGGCGATGGCGGCGTAGGTCCCTTCAACCGCACGAAGAAGGTCGTCGGGGGCAAGGCGGAGCTGTACCCCGCGATGCCCGGCGCTGACATAGATGCGCTCATGGAGGATGGCGCTTTCGTCCACGAAGACGGGATAATGCTTTTTCCCGGCCAGCGGCGAACAGCCGCCCCGGATATAGCCGGTGAGGGGCTGGACTTCCTTGAGCGGGACCATCTCCACATGCTTGTTGCCGGAAACGGCGGCGAGTTCCTTGAGGTTCAGCTCTGCGGCCCCGGGGACGCAGACTTCGAGCACCCCGGTCTTGTCGCCCCGGACGACCAGCGTTTTGAAGACCTCCTCCACAGGCACGCCGAGTGAGCGGGCCATTGCCGTGGCGGAGAGATCGGCCTCGTCGTAGGGGGCTTCATGCAGTTCGTAGCCGATGCCCAGCTCGTCGAGGAGGCGGGCGGCGTTGGTTTTCTTGGGAGGCATACGGTCAACCTGTTATCCGGCGAGGCTGCGGGCGATGCGCCTGCCGATCGCCATGAAATAAAAGTCGTTTCCGGTCCGGTTCAGATGGACGCCGTCCGGTGAGAGGATTGTATCCGGGTTCGGGAATTGGTCAAGGATAAGCCGTTCCATGTCGATGAGCACGATGCCTTTCATCCCTGAAAAGGTAGTCCGCAGCCCTTCGTTGTATTCCCGGACGGTGCGGCGGTAGAGTTCGGCTCCAGGGATGTCCGGCGCTTCCGCAGGCCTGTGGTTGGTGGCCAGAAAGACGGTATGCGCCCCGCTGCGGAACGAGCGCTGGATGATTTCGCCCATGTTGGCGAGGTAGGTTCTGAAGCCGACCAGAGGCCGACCCACGGACGTATACCAGAAGCTGGCGTCGTTGAGGCCGAACTGGACGAAGACCGCGTTGGGGTGGTGGCGCTCCACGTTCCACTGCATACGGCGCAGGCCGTCTTCCGTGGTGTCGCCGCTGACCCCGGCGTTGGTCACCGCAACCGGTTCGCGCAGGGTTGCCAGCATACGCGTCATCTGCGCGACCCAGCCTTCGCCGGGGCGTGCGCCGTAGCCGTAGCAGATCGAGTCTCCAAAGCAGACGAGATGCATTGTCTCCTCGGGTGGTTAGAGATGGTTAGGAGGTTGTGCGAACCGGGGGAGGGAAGAGGGAAACTTTCTGAGGAAAGTTTCCCTCTTCCCTCCCCCAGGCC